>ENA-ORXU01000441-ORXU01000441.1-marine-metagenome-genome-assembly--contig:-NODE-441-length-47893-cov-4.936528_pt1 | contig 47893 bp, 45 predicted proteins | sample MGYA00237869_ERZ511484 | MGnify/ENA metagenome assembly ERZ511484 | reverse complement strand
GGAACATTCAAAATAAGAAGAGAGTAAGCCCGTATGACGGTAGAGCAAATAATTACAGGATGTATTAATAAGAATAGAGGGGCTCAAAAAGAGCTCTTCTATTCCTATTCCAAGTCATTGATGGCAACGGCTTTTCGATACACCCGAGATGAATTTGCAGCCAAAGATGTCGTACAAGAAAGTTTTATTAAAATATATAAATCAATTAATCAATTGAAAACACACCATGAGGGTACCCTTATTTCATGGATGAAAAAAATTACGGCGAGACAAGCGCTGCGTTATTTAGAGCAACGGAAATCATTTCAAGCGAGACAAACAACATCGCGTTCGCATACCGTAGAATCAACAGCCAATATGCAAATGGCTGATGTCATGAAAGCCCTAGAAATGCTACCGGAAGGATATCGTAATGTTTTTCAATTAAATGTGATTGAAGGGTATTCGCATAAAGAAATCGGAGCTATGCTTCAAATTGAACCCAGTACTTCGCGCTCTCAACTGACTCGAGCTCGAAGTATGTTTTATGAAAAATGGTCAGAACTTGAAAATTACTATGGAAATGTCAAATAAATACACAAACGAAAGATTACAGAAAATCATTCAAGCCGAATCGATGAATTTTGACCAAGATGCCCTTTGGTCGGCCATTGATGACCAGCTTGGCAAACGTCGAAAGCCCTTAATGTGGTTATGGCTCATACCAGGATTGCTTCTTGTGGCATTAGCCTCATGGATGTGGACAGGCCAATCGAATTCCAATCAACCTGTGGGTCAAGAGGCCACTGTCCTGTTTTTAGATGAAAAATCGAATGAAAAAGAATCGGCGTCGATCGCAGCAGTTAACGATGAAATAGATAAACCAAGCAAAGCATTAATCGCCAATGAGGAGTCGTTAGAAAAACCGACTGAATCCATAATAAAAAAGAATGCTAAAGGGAAGTCATCAATTACTCCAAATAAAAAAACAAATCCAAATCAGAATATTTCATCGAAAAAACCTGATGCGTCAACGGTAATTAATAATACTTCTTCTGGTTCAAATATTCCGACTACTCTATTAAATTTAAATAATAATAGTGCTAACTCGATTAATACGGAATTTGCACAACCGCAAACACCAATTTTATCGAATATATCAGATACGAAAAATACATCAACTACGCCTGAGTTAGCACACTCAAATACTTTGAATGCAGATTTTAATAATAAAAAATCCCTCGATTTATTGATGGCAAAACCATCGTTGGTAGCATATCAGGGTGATGAAGCCGAACTTCCTGTAGCAAATTTCAAAAAAGACTGGAGTTTGTGCGAAATTAGAGAACCATGGTCATTTTTAATTGAAGCATATGGCGGGTTCTCTTATCAACTCGTATCCAACAGTACGACATTAATTAACGGGGAGCCCAACACGGATTATCTCAATTTATGGGAAGATGCTCAGTCACCTGTTGGTGGTTATCAGGGAGGATTGCAATTTGTAGTTCAAAGTCCTGGAGGTTTCGAAATTGCTGCTGGTGCTGAGTTTCAGCGATTGGCTGAGAAAGTGGAATCGGAGCGTACGATTATCGAGCGCATCAGAATTTTTGATCCGATGGCGTATTTTACCATTGATGAAAATGGCAACCGGATTTTCATGGGCGACACGGTCACGCAAACGCGTATTACAACTGAGACACGTACGACGGAACTCCGACATACACTATTAAATATTCCGATTCGTCTAGGATATATGCTTAAAACTGAAAATTGGAATGTGGGTGCGCACCTCGGTGTAGTATTACATTTGGATTATGGATTCGAGGGTATCGCTATTATGCCAAATGGTTCGTATATGGAATTAAACAATGATAATCAAGAGCTCGTTTATCAAAGTAGTTTGGGACTTTCTTATTCGGCCGATATTCATTTAGGTCGAAATATTTCGGATCATGTCGAATTATTTATTCGTCCGGAATTTAGATACCATCACGAACCTTGGACATCTGATAATCATTTATTGTCGACTAAAATTCAATTAGTGCAAGCGCAAGGTGGACTTCGGTATCGGTTTTAGATGAAGTGTGATAATTATTATGATTTCAACTTGATTTATATTTCTATCCAGTCCATATAATTGTCGCGATTAATTATCTGAAATTTTGAATTATTATAGGCCTCTCGCCATGCCACGGGCACTTTGGTTTTGCGCGTATGGTTTTATTTGATTTCATACGCACGTCATAGAAGACACTCCTATTGACCAATTTTAGCTAAATTTCGTCAATCAACTGACTGTATTTAGCCAAATTCCGTCAATTGCATGTTTCAATTTAAAATTCAGCGGTAAAGAATTCGCGTGTCTTCATGATATCATGATGCAATATCCTATCCGCATCCAACGCAGGGACATAGTCTCGACGATAGACATCAAGCAGACGTTGTAAGTCAACATTTAATCGATATCCATTGCGGAACTCCAATGCCTGAGCAGCGGTCATCCATTCAATACTTAGTATAGTTGTCAGATTATCAATGACTTTGACCAATTTGGTTCCTGCATTCGCCGCCATACTCACATGATCTTCTTGTCCGATACTCGAAGTGATCGAATCCACACTCGCCGGAGTACATAATTGCTTGTTTTGACTGACGATAGATGCGGCGGTATATTGCGGAATCATCAATCCCGAATGCGTACCTGGGCGCGGCGTCAAAAATGCCGGTAAATCACGCAGCCCGCTGACCAACTGATATGTGCGTCGTTCAGAAATACTACCCACTTCTGATGCGGCAATAGCGAGAAAATCTGACGCATAAGCAATCGGTTGCGCATGAAAATTTCCTCCCGAGAGTATTTTATCCTCGGCAGCGAAGATATTTGGATTGTCAGTCACGCCATTAGCCTCTCGTTCTACTGTTGTTGAAACAAAGTCAAACGCATCCAACGACGCGCCTAAGACCTGAGGCGTACATCTGAATGCGTACGGGTCTTGCACACTATATCGCGTTCTGAACCCAATATCACTCCCTTGTAAATACTGGCGCCGCAGCGCGGCACTCTTTTGCTGACCAACTTGATTTCTAATTTGATGGATCAACTGATCGAATGGTGCAGGAGAGCAATTGAAAGCTTCCATAGACAGGGCAGCCGTGACATGGGCAAATTCTATCAATCGCTGAAATCTCAGACAGCCATAAAGCGCATGGGCTGTAGAAAATTGCGTGCCATTCAAGACCGCCAAACCTTCTTTGGACTGTAACTCGATAGGCTGAAGACCCAATCGATGAAAAACTTCGCGAGCTGGCTGTCGACGATCCTCATAAATGACATCTCCTTCACCAATCAAGACCAGACCTAGATGTGCAAGTGGTGCTAGATCACCACTCGCGCCGAGGCTCCCTTGTTCGTAGATGACAGGTAGGATGCGATGATTATATAACTCTATGAGTCGTTCAACCAATTTGACGCGCACACCGGAGTGACCTTGAGAAAGACTGATGATTTTGAGCAATAATATGAGGTGCGTCACGTCCGCGGATATAGGATTTCCCGCCCCACAGGCATGCGAACGTATCAAATTGTGTTGCAACTCGACTAGATCTTCTGATGGAATGCGAATATTGCATAGTGCTCCAAAGCCCGTATTGATGCCATAAAATGTGCCTTCAGACGAATCAATTTCAGTTTCCAGATATTCCCGGCATGCTTTGATAGCACTCCGATCGGCCTTAGTCAGTGCGAAAGCGCCTTCGGTTGACATCGTCTTGATCGCCTGCAGGTCGTATCGCTGCTTTATATTAAAATGACTTGACATATATATTCTACAAGGTTCTAAGGGCAAGAAAAATGGTTTATTAGTTTACCTTTGCCCGCGTTAAAAACACTAAAAATAAGTTAAACAAAGGTTAAGCGCGGATTTATTTAGCGGAGCCCCTCGTTTTGCATCCAGATATCAAAGTATGTCTAGCCGTTAACTAACTTTTATCAATCAAAAAAGAAAACTAATATGATACGATTTGCACTCTCAGCGATATGTACGATTATGCTCACTGCCAGCGCGATGAGTCAACAAGTGGCCATCGTCGATATCGGCTCTATCTTGGAGTCCATGACTGACTATACAGCTGCACAACAAGAACTCGATCGCATCGCTGCAACATGGAATCAAGAGATCGCCCAGGAATATGATAAGATCAAAAGCATGTACAACAAGTACCAGGCTGAGCAAATCCTCTTGAGCGATGAAATGAAAAAACAACGTGAAGAAGAGATCATGGTCAAAGAGCAGCAAGTTCGCGAGATGCAAAAAGATAAGTTCGGACCAGAAGGTCAACTGTTTAGTCGTCGTCAACAACTCGTATCACCAATTCAAGATCGCGTCTATGCAGCAATCCAGGCTTATGCTGATGAGCGCGGTGTGGATATCGTGCTCGATAAAAGTAGCGCCAGCGGTATTATATTTGCCAACGATCGTTACGATAAAACAGACGACATCAAGAAAAAACTTGGACTCTAATTAATAACTTGAAAATACTTTTTAAAATTAAATAACTAAAACGAGATGAAAAAATTAACCTACATAATGCTGCTAGCATTTTTCTGCATCGGAGTGCAGAATATTTCAGCGCAGAAATTCGGCTACTTAAACTCTGCATTATTGCTCAGTGAGCATCCGGATATTAAAGTTGCCGATTCGGAATTGGAAACGTTGCAGAATACATATTCGACACGTATCCAAAAGAAAGTTGAAGAATTAAAAACAAAATATGCATCACTTTCAAAGAAAGACGAAGAAGGTGGAATCACACGAAAAGATCTTGAGGATCAAGTGCGAAAACTACAAGAGCAAGAAGGTGCGCTGCAACAAGAAGAGCAACAATTGCAACAAGATTTATTAAAAAAGCGTGAGCAATTGTATCAACCGATCATCGATGCGATTAATGACGCAATTAAATCAGTTGCAGAAGCTGGCGGTTACATGTATATATTTGACCAAAGTCAAGGCGCATTATTATATGCCGATGAAAGTCAAGATGTAAGCGCACTGATCAAAACCAAACTTGGGATATAATTAAGACTTTATATCAATAATTGAGACCGGATATTTCTTGAAGTATCCGGTTTTTTTATTTTACAAAGGCGAGTTCGGGGTTCGGGGTTCAAAGTTCAAAGTTCGGAGTTCAAAGTTCAAAGTTCGGAGTTCGGTGTTCAGGGTTCAGGGTTCAATGTCCAAAGTTCAAAGTTCGGGGGTTCGATGGGTAATGTTTGGAGATCGGGGTTCAGTTGGCAGTGCCGGCAATGACAAATTTTACAATTTTGCATCAATGACGAGCATCCACGACAATTTACAAAATCGAGGATTTTTAGATTGTCGGGATCGGCAGTCACATTATTTTCCACAGAAAATCATTCCGTTGATGCGCGCCTCGCCAATCCTCAAATATCAGGGTTTAAAAACAGTCTCAATTATGTCGCCTGAAGTTTTTTTAATTCATCCCTTTTGCACAAACCATCTAATGGAATAAAGGCAAAGGAATTCAGGCTTCAGCCTGAGCAAGTTGAACGTTGTGAAATATAAATTGCAAAAAACTATAAAAAATATCGCACCGCAGACTAAAGTCCGCATTCCCTTTTACACCTCATTTTTTGGAATAGAAGCAGGGGAATTCAGGCTTCAGCCTGAGAAAATTGAATATATAAAAAAAGATTCCCTAAAACCGTGAAAATTTCCACACCGCAGACTAAAGTCCGCATTCCCTTTCGCAACACACTGTTTGAAATAGAGGCAAGGGAAATCAGGCTTCAGCCTGAGAACATAAGAAATTAAAGCATCTTTCCCTTTTACGCAGTCTAAAGTCCGCATTCCCTTTTGCACAAATTCCAAAACTACGGCTTGAAACCTTGAACTACTTGAATCCCGTAAATATCAAAATCTTTGATGTATAAATTTTGACTATGACGGCACATTGAACTCCTTGAACAATAAATCAATGTAAATAACTAACTTCATTCCGGACGTAGTAACTCTCAGCTTTAGACCGATTCAGCTTCAAACGCGGGCTAAGCAATCCCTCTAACAGCTTGAACGCAGAAGCCCTTGAATCCCGTCCATCATTGAACCGCTTGACCCTTGAACTATTTGAACCCTGAACGCTATACCGGGCTAAGCAATCCCAACCTCCCGCAGGCTCTGCAAGGGCTTACCTATCCCTCGATTCCCGTAGCCATTGAACTCATTGAACGTTGAACTAAATCTCCCTACTTTTGCCCTCCAATAAAAACGTGTTGTTCATATGGATTTAAAGCAGATCATCTCCCACGCTAAGGAATACGGCTTCATATATCAGTCAAGTGAGGTCTATGATGGGCTCAGTGCTGTCTATGATTATGGCCCCAATGGCGTGGAGCTCAAAAACAACATCAAGCAATACTGGTGGCGTGCGATGGTCCAGATGCATGACAATATCGTAGGGCTCGACAGCGCTATTTTCATGCATCCTACCATTTGGAAGGCCTCTGGCCATGTGGATGCATTCAATGATCCGTTGGTAGATAACAAAGACTCCAAAAAGCGGTACCGTGCTGACGTCTTGGTGGAGGACCATATCGCCAAAATCGAAGGGAAGATTAACAAAGAATTGAAAAAAGCACACAAGCGCTTCGGAGATGACTTTGTAGAAGAAAAATACCGTACAGACAATCCACGTGTGGCGGGATATATTAAGCAGATCGGTGAGATAAAAACAACTTTAAAAGAAACGATTGAGTCAGGAAACCTGGAAGGGCTGCGCCAATTGATAATAGACCTCGATATCGCAGATCCGGTGTCAGGATCGCGCAATTGGACAGATGTCCGTCAGTTTAATCTGATGTTCAATACACAACTGGGTAATGTGGCCGGCGAAGAAGGGAAACTATATCTCCGACCAGAAACCGCTCAAGGTATTTTTGTTAATTATCTGAACGTTCAAAAAACCCAGCGGATGAAAATCCCGTTCGGTATTGCACAAATCGGAAAAGCCTTTAGAAACGAAATCGTAGCCCGACAATTTATTTTCCGTATGCGCGAATTTGAACAGATGGAAATGCAATATTTCGTTCGCCCAGGTGAAGAGATGAAATGGTATGAATATTGGAAAGAAAAGCGCATGGCTTGGCACAAAGCGTTGGGAACTGAAGACGAACAATTGCGATTCCACGATCATGATAATTTAGCGCACTACGCCAACGCTGCCACTGATATTCAATTTAATTTTCCTTTTGGATTTAAAGAATTGGAAGGTATACACTCACGAACTGATTTTGATTTAAAACAACACGAAGAATTTAGTAATAAAAAACTTCAATATTTTGATCCGGAAATAGAAGAAAACTATACGCCGTTTGTGATCGAAACTTCGATTGGTGTTGATCGCATGTTTTTATCTATTTTCAGCAATAGTTTAATTACTGAACAAGTGCCTGATGCAGACGGAAAAAACTCTGAGCGTATTGTGATGAAATTACCTGCGGCACTCGCTCCTGTAAAAGTGGCAATATTACCTTTATTGAAAAACAAAGAAGAGTTGACGTCAAAGGCCACGGAGGTATTTGATCAATTAAAACTTGACTTCAATTGTCAGTACGATGAAAAAGACGCGATCGGACGGCGTTATAGAAGACAAGATGCCATCGGAACGCCTTACTGTGTGACGATTGACTTTGACACATTGGAAGATCAAACGGTGACATTGCGTGATCGAGATACCTTAGAACAGCGACGTATTCCAATTAGTGAATTAAATACGGAAGTCGCCAAAGGACTTCAGTGGCCGACACTATCATAAAAATTTTTAAGCCATGCCATCGATTAAGCAGATAGCCAAGTTGTTTTCGTCAAGACACCAGACCTTACAGCTGGAATACAAGACGGATTTTAAACCAAGGTATGGATATGGAAAACCTCCGCATCAGCAACTCTATGATTTAATTAATGCGAATCGATCTGACTACATGTCGCAATTACAAAAGTGGACGGCGCACAAAGAAATATTCAGAGCAATTAAGAAGACTGGGGCTCAGGAATCTGACCCTGTCCGCCCATATTATTTCAATGATTTTTTACCGGCATTAGATATGTTGTCGTTGTATGGATATCTGTCGGAATTAAATCCAGATAAATATGTCGAAATCGGTTCTGGCAACTCCACGAAAGTCGCTCACTTAGCTAAGAAAAATAATCAACTTAAAACCGATATTATTTCAATTGATCCGTATCCGCGTGCGGTTATTAAAGACTTGACTGACGGCGTACATGAAGAAAAGTTTGAAGATGTTAATTTCGATTTTCTATTCGATCTAAAAGAAAATGATATTGTATTTGTAGATAATTCGCATCGTGTATTTCCTAATTCCGATGCAACGGTATTCTTTATGGAAGTCCTGCCAAGATTGAATAAAGGTGTAATCGTTCAAATTCATGACATTTATTTGCCATATGATTACCCTCAGGATATGTGTGATCGGGCATATTCGGAGCAGTATGTCTTAGCAGCTTATTTGCTGGCCAATCCTGAACGTTACCAAACCATTTTGCCCAATATTTTTATTTCGAGGGATAATGAGTTGCAAGGCTTCATGAATGCGCACATGTGGCATGACTCCTACTTTTCTGAAGTGCAAACACATGGGGGTTCGTATTGGCTTCGGATAGGGCGATAGAATGTAAAACTATTCGGCTTTATTTTCTAATAAAAATTCTGAATGAGTAATTAATAAATAAATTGTGGCCTCGTCTAATCCTCCATAGGCCAATCCGTTTTTCTTTTGAAACTCAATCAGAGCTTTTTGGGTGCTTCTTCCCAAGGTTTTAGAACTGATTTCTTGCGGATCGATAAAATAGTCCAGGGCTATTAAGTGCTGTTGAATCTCGACAAATTTTGATATTTCGTTTCCACATATTATTTCGTACCATTCCAAGGCGCCATTTGGGGAAGTCATTTTCATATAGCATTTACCAGGCTCACCACTTGGCGAATTGTTACTTGTCGAAGGTGCCTTGACTTGAGATTTGGAAAGAGAATTATAGTCAAGTGGAGTGGGTATTGATATGCACGATGTTAAAATGATCAGCAGGAATAAAAATGTAATAGTAAGCTGTAGTTTTTTATCCATCTTCACGAAAGTATTGAATTATAATTTGACAAAAGAACTTTCACTCCAGTGCCTATGTCTTTATAACATGGCAGAAGATCCGAAAGATATCGAAGAGAGACCAGATAGAGAGCGATTTAAAATTACGCATGTCCCAAAGCTAATGGTTACGACCTTCAAAGCTTGGAATGCGGATAATCCCTGGCGATTGAGTGCTTCGGTAGCGTACTATGCGATTTTATCACTGCCGGCACTGTTGGTGGTCATAGTCAATGCCGTTGGTGCCATTTGGGGTGTGGAAATTGTCCAAGGACATCTTGCCGGCGAGTTCGAACAGATGATCGGCGCTGATAGTGCTGAAGCGATCGAAAACATGATTGCCGATAGCATGAATGCCGATAAGAGCCTCATTGCATCAATCATTGGGGTCGCAACAATTTTATTTGGTGCGACTGGTGTATTTTATCAATTGCAACAGACATTGAACGATATATGGCAGATCCAAGTCGACCCCGACATGGGGATAAAAAAATTCGTGATCGATCGCGTCAGGAGTTTTGGATTTATCTTAATCATGGGTTTTTTATTATTGATCAGTTTTGTGCTAACAGCTGGCATCGGGTTTCTGAATGACTACTTGATGAATGCATTTCCGGATATTTTTGTGGTACTTGGCGTGTTCTTTGACATCGTTATTTCATTAATAGTCATTACACTTTTATTTGCCATGATGTTCCGCTATTTGCCAGATGTAAAAATTCAATGGCGAGCAGTATGGGTCGGTGCATTTATTACCGCGTGTTTATTTATTTTAGGTAAATATTTATTGAGCTTGTACTTTTCGTTTAGCAATCCCGGATCAACATACGGTGCGGCTGGTTCGATGATCCTGATGTTACTTTGGGTATCTTATTCCTGTTTGATTTTATTCTTTGGAGCTGAATTCACGTTTGTATATGCTCAACGTTATGGTTACGGAATAGAACCAAGTGAACATGCAAATCGTGTGAAAATCACAACGGAGATCATCGGCGAGAAAGTTCAAAGTCGCTCGAATGAGGGCAAAAAATCAAGCTAATTTTTAAAAGAAGATAATACAATGAAACTCTAATACGCTTCGCTTTAGTTGCATTAACTTAGTTGTCTAAAAATTTTATCGTGCAAAATAATTTTCCTCAGATCCAGACAGATCGTTTTTTACTTCGGAAAATCGAATCGACTGATATAGAAAATATTTTTCGAGGCTTATCTCATCCAGACGTGATTAAATTTTATGGTATTTCATTTCAAACCATGGAGGATACCAAAATGCAGATGGACTGGTATGACAATTTATATGAGACGCAAACCGGAATTTGGTGGGCAATTGTCGACAAGAATGAGGGCACCTTTTATGGAGCTGCCGGACTAAATGACGTCAGTCACAAGCACAAAAAAGGTGAGGTTGGTATGTGGTTACTACCAGATTTTTGGGGCAATGGAGTGCTCGGTGAAGTTATGCCATTTGTTTTAAACTTCGGTTTCAGTGAACTTAAACTTCATCGAATTGAAGGGTTCGTGGAGCACACTAATGAAAAGTGTAAGCGAGCAGTAGAGAAGAATGGCTTTATATTAGAAGGGACCATGCGAGATTGTGAAATCAAACATGACACTTTTATAAGTCTGGATATTTATGCAAAATTCGCGAAGTGAACGACCGAGGTTTCCATCACGTCTTAATCCTATTAAATAGGTAAATCAAGTTGAAAAATGGAACAGCAAATAATACGAGACGAAGCAAATCAGCAGTTTCAATACCCGATTAAAGACACTAACGATATAGCCGTGATAGACTATAGAATGCGGGATGATACGATGTATCTTGTCCATTCGGAGGTCCCCTTGAAATATCGCGGACAGGGCATTGGCAGAAAACTAGTTGTGGCGACGAAAAACTATCTCGATGCACATCAAATTCACGCCATACCGACATGTGGCTATATCCGCCATGTCATGAGCAGATTAGAGCGAGATGAAAATAAAGCTAAAGTTGATGCTCAATAGCGAGTCAGTTTTTACATCCCAACTACCGGGTGACCCTATAGAAGTGAACACACCACGTCAAGTCTTGAACGCCTGCTATTCACTCGCGAAGCCAAAAACGTTCCTACGACGTAGTCTCATTCATGTGTCAGCCGAAGCGGGCGCATTGATCGGTTTATCAAAAAAAGACATGGAGTCTCCAGGTTTTTTAAATATCATTTCTGGGCAAGCACCACTAAATAACGAGTCACCATATGCCATGTGCTATGGAGGACATCAATTTGGGAACTGGGCGGGACAGCTCGGTGACGGTCGGGCGATCAATATAGGTCAAGTGCGACACGATAACACTACGTGGACATTACAATTAAAAGGTGCAGGCCCGACGCCTTATTCAAGATCAGCCGATGGGCTCGCCGTGTTGCGATCTTCAATCCGCGAACATTTATGCAGCGAAGCCATGCATGCACTTGGTGTGCCAACCACGCGGTCATTGTCACTCGCGTTGTCTGGAGACGAAGTATTGCGCGATGTCATGTATGACGGAAATCCGGAGTATGAAAAAGGAGCAATCGTTTGTCGCATGGCAAATACATTTATTCGTTTTGGTAGCTTTGAAATATTTACGGCGAGACAGGATTTAGAGTCTCTTCAGCAGCTCGCTGATTATACCATCAAACGCCATTTTCCTATTATAAAATCGTCGGGCAAGGATAAGTATATTGAGTTTTTTAAATCAGTTTGTGATGCTACTCGAACTTTAATTGTCCATTGGCAACGGGTAGGATTTGTGCACGGTGTCATGAACACTGATAATATGTCGATCCTTGGGCAGACAATTGATTTCGGCCCATACGGATGGCTAGAAGGATATGACCCCAATTGGACACCGAATACAACTGACGCCAGAAATAAAAGATATCGATACGGCAATCAGCCGCGTATTGCGCTGTGGAATTTATTACAACTCGCCAATGCGCTCTATCCTCTCATCAATGAAAAAGAAATACTAGAAGAAATATTAAATAATTTTCCAAAGGAATATCAGTCCGATTATTTGCTCATGATGAGTGAGAAATTAGGCTTGGATAAAATGCAATCCGACGATCAGGAATTAATTCAATCTTTAGAAAATAATTTACAGTTGCAAGAAACAGATATGACAATTTTCTTTAGAAACTTGTCAGCTTTTGATCACGATACATCTCCAAGGGATTTCATACAATCACTTGCTTTTCAGATCGCCTTGTACGATGAAAAATTAACAGACTTAAATGAAGTGGCATGGTTGTCTTGGTTTTCTGAGTATAAAGATCGCTTACAGTCAATTCTCGATAACGGCGAGCGAGAGAAAAATATGAACCTCTCAAATCCTAAATATGTGCTGCGAAATTATATGGCTCAATTAGCCATTGACAAAGCAGATAAAGGCGACTATTCGCTCATTGAAGAATTGCATCAAGTTTTGAAGCGACCATATGACGCTCAGCCCAAACACGAACAGTGGTTTGCAAAAAGACCTGATTGGGCACGACACAAAGTGGGCTGCTCGATGCTCTCTTGTAGTTCTTGATGTGACCATTTTATCTCATATATTACATCGCAAAGTGTAATAGATGAAAAAAACGCTAAAAATAGGGATGGCGCAAATCGCGTCCGTATTTCTCAACAAAGAAAAGACGCTTGAGAAAATCGGGCATTTTATCGAAAAAGCAGCAGCTGAATCCTGTGAATTAATCATCTTCCCAGAAGCCACATTGCCGGGATATCCGTTCTGGTTAATGCTAACCGATGGCGCACTATTTAATTCCGATATTCAAAAAGAAATATTTGCGCATTACGCACAACAAGCGGTTCAAATCGAAAACGGCGACTTGGATATTATTTGCGCGAAGGCGGCCCAATTAAATATTGCAATTTATTTAGGTGTCGTCGAGCGACCAGCTGATCGCGGAGGACATAGCCTTTATTGCAGCCTTGTATACATCGATCGATCTGGTGTAATCAAGTCTGTACACCGTAAACTACAGCCGACTTATGAAGAGCGATTGGTATGGTCTCCCGGCGATGGACACGGTTTACAGGTGCATGTGATGGGTGAGTTTAACGTTGGAGGATTAAATTGTTGGGAAAATTGGATGCCGCTATCACGGACCGCACTCTACGCTCAAGGTGAAAATGTACATGTTGCTGTATGGCCGGGTTGTGAACGGAATACAACGAATATTACACGTTTTATAGCAGAGGAATCAAGATCTTATGTTATTTCTGTTTCAGGAATCATGCGAAAAGACGATATTAGATCTAATATGCCGCATCATAAAATTATGCGAGGAGCTGCTCCTGATATCATCGCCAATGGAGGCTCATGTGTCGCCAATCCAGATGGGACTTGGTTGATTCCGCCACAAATAGATATTGAAGATTTAATCGTCGCCGAGCTAGACTTAAATTTTATTTTAAAAGAAAGACAAAATTTTGATATTGCTGGACATTATTCACGTCCCGATGTGACACATTTAAGAGTGAATCGGGACCGGCAGCGACTTGTGGATTAAATTCATTGTATGAAAATTATTTTAGAAACTGAAAGACTAATTATTCGTGAAGCACTGCCGAAGGATGCAGTATTTTTTTTAAAGGTCATGAATACGGAAGGTTGGCTAGCCAATATCGGTGATCGTGGTATGCACACCATCGAAGACACACAAAAACATATTGAAGTCTTACATGATGAATATAAAAAAAACGGCTACGGTTATTATGTTATGGATATTAAAAGTGACAGAGCTACCGTCGGCACCGTTGGAATTATGAAACGTGATCACCTCGAACACATAGATATTGGATACGCCCTACTTCCTGAATACGAAGGCAATGGCTATGCGACCGAAGGAGCCAGAGCCCTTTTGCATTATACGATGCAAGTGTTAAACCTTTCACCCATCTGTGCAGTCACCTCTTTTACGAACTACGCTTCTCACAAAATCTTAGAACGCATCGGACTTCATAAAATCGGGACGACGACTTGGCCAAATGGTGATGAGCTCTTTTTATTTTCAACTTAAAATGGTTTGGATTTGAGTAGTAAGTGAAGAAAGCGCCTGTTAATTCATATTTATTTTCTTGAGTGTATAGATGCTTCCTTTTTGGGCTGGTAAAATGTACGACTTTATCGTTGGCTCTCTATCCATTGTTTTAGTTCTTCTTTACTTGGCAGTGCGGTTTTATACTTACTGGCAAAAATCTGTTCGTTATTTTCGGGCAATGTATATTTCACTACTGCTTCACTCTTGTTTTGGCATAAGATTATTCCAATGGTCGGATTTTCTTCTTGCATCCTAATTTCGCGATCGTAGTAGTTCACATACATTTGCATTTGACCAATATCTTGGTGTTTTAACTTACCGATTTTCAAGTCTAATAGAACAAAGCATCTCAACACTCTGTGATAAAACACAAGGTCTATCCTAAAGTGTTGACCATCAAAGGATATTCGCTTTTGTCGTGCTACGAAGGTGAACCCCGTACCCAGTTCGAGTAGGAAGTTCCCCAGTTTGTCTATCAGTTCTTGCTCTAAGTCACTTTCTGAGTAGTTTGATTTCTCGGGTAGCCCAAGAAACTCCAATATGTAAGGATCTTTTATGGCATCTTGCGGCCTATTTATAACAAGTCCTTTTTCTGAGAGTTCTTTAACCTTGCCTTTGTCTTTGCTTAAAACAAGTCGTGTGAAAAGAGCAGAATTATATTGTCTATTTAGTTCTCGAACGCTCCAGTTGTTCTTTTGGGCTTCTATTTCGTAGAAGTTTCGTTCATCTTCATCATCTATTCGCATCAGTTTTATGTAGTGCGACCAACTTAATGGGAATATAACAGACGGTGTCTGACCTTTTGAAGATTCGTCAGACACTGTCTGACCTTTTTGATATGAGAGATAAAAGGACTTCATTTGTTTGAGATTAGTAGTAGAAAATCCTTTACCAAATTCTTTGGTTAGCACTTCTGAAAGTCCCTTAATTAACTGCTTACCGTATTCTGCCCGTTCTTTGCCTAGTTGTTCTTCTTCAACAATCCGCTTTCCAATCTCATAGTATGTCAGCACCATTGTTTGGTTAACGGTGCGAACTACTTGATGACGAGCTGTATGGAGTAGTTCAGCAATTTGCCTATAGAGGTTGGTATTTGAAATCTTCTTTGTCATAATTCAGCAAAGTCTCCTAATAATTTTCAACGTTAACTTTGATTAGCGGCAAAACCCAAGAGAATTTTTTGTGGGTGAACTTTATATGTCCTACAAATAATGATTCTTCAACGAAATAGTTTATAAACTAGAATTGCATCGCATCTTCACGGAGAACAAGTCCTAAATTTTCCATCAGAAAATCAGCATCATTTTTTATAAAACACATCGGCGGTTTAATTTTAATCACATTATGTCGCGGTCCATCAACACTCATTAATACTCCACGTTCTCGCATGCGATTCACTAAATAAGATGCTGCACTAGCAGCTGGTTTTTTTGTACTCGGACTGATTAACTCGATACCGAGAAAAAGACCAGAACCACGTATGTCAGCAATAATCGGAAATTTATTTTTTAATTTATTCAATTCTGAAATTAAATAATCACCAACGGCTTTCGCATGGGCTTGTAGTTTTTCATCATTTATAATGCGTAAGACTTCATGACCAATAGCACATGAAACTGGATTGCCGCCATATGTATTAAAATACTCCATGCCATTTGCAAATTTTTCTGCAATCGTCTTTGTGGTGATGACGGCACCGAGTGGATGTCCATTGCCAATAGGCTTTCCTAATGTGACAATGTCAGGCACAACACCTTGCAGCTCAAACGCCCAAAACGATTCACCAACACGTCCAAAACCAACTTGGACTTCATCAGCAATACAAATACCGCCGGCCTCACGCACCAATTCATATTGCTTTTTCAAATAGTTCTCAGGTAATGGAATCTGACCACCGCAACTCAAGATCGATTCACAAATGAAACCGCCTATCGACGTGCCTTTGTCCTTTATTTGTGAAAGGACTGATTGTGTATGCGCTGCGTATGCTTCAGATTGATCAGAGTGGTCGCAATAAGTTCCCGCAAAACTATCCGGGCTCGGTAAAATATGACAATGAGGTGGAGCGCCACTGCCACCCGGCCCATCGAATTTATAACTACTGATATCGATACATGCCGCTGTGTTTCCATGATATCCAGATTCGATGGCTAACACCTGTTTGGAGCCCGAAGCAGCTTGCATCATCCGCAACGCAAGCTCGTTGGCTTCGCTACCACTATTTACAAAATGTACGACGGATAATTCATCTGGAAAGGTCTTTAACAAGGCTTCAGCGTAAGAGGTAATCTGATGGTGTAGGTATCTGGTATTTGTATTTAATAGTGCAATTTGTTTTGAAGCAATATCAACAATACGCGGATGTTCGTGTCCCACGTGTGCAACATTATTGACTGTATCTAGATACCTGCGTCCATTTATAGAATATAAATATTGCTTAAATCCACGCACAACTTGAAGGGGTTCGTTATATGAAACTGATAAGCTTCGTCCAAGAATTTTATCACGTACCAATTTTATTTTATCGGAAGAAATATTCTCTTTAATTGATTGAATCGATTTTAAATATATAGCAGGATCAGGTGAATTGCTTAGATAAGAAGATGCTTCATGCGGATAAGCCACGCCGGGAAAATTTTCCGTGCATCCAAAGAGATTTAAAATAATTTGAACATGTACATGCGGAGGCCAGCCGCCATTTTCATTTACCTTTCCAGTTGTAGCTATTTGTTCACCTGCTTTTATTTCATCGCCAATATTGTGTTGTATTAAACTTTTGCGCGACAGATGGCCATACAAGGTGTAAAATTTATGTTCGTCATCAATGCGATGTTCTATTATGATCGTAGGGCCATAATCGCCGTCAATCGCATTATCGACCAGCGCAAAAATTCGACCATCCGTTGGGGCATATATCGGACTATCGGCAGATTGCCAAACGTCCAATCCCAAATGCACCGTACGCCATTGAGCCCCCTGATTGCCTATCGTCCTAAATGCGTCAGTCGTATAAACCGGCCTTACTTCTCCATAACCACCAACGGCAGACGTGGCGTCATGATCCTCCAATAATCGATTGATATGTCGCTGAAATCTTTGGGGCGATAAAAAATTTGCATTATTACCGAGTTGAGTACTTCCGAAACTAAGATCTATGGCCATTAATCGGCTGGAATCAGTATCGACTATTGGGTTAAGATTAGCTTTATTTGTCTCGATAAAATCATTAAACAAATCACGTTGAGGATTTGGCTCTTTTCCACATGCTTCACGGAATGAATAATGAGCAAAATCAGGATGAACATGATAGAGTTTTTGCAATAAATCCCAAGCAGGTTTTTCACTTACAACTAAATATTTGTTCGAAGGATTATTTATCTTATTTAATGCAGATTGAGATACAGTGATAAGCAACCTTGCTGTGATTAATAAAAAGAGTAATTCTATTTCATCGTCTTTTAATTTGAAAATACTGTGATAACCTTTGACCACATATTTCATGGCTTCAATTGGGTCGGGCATATCCATGCCAGCATAAGCGCAAGCAATGGCAAGTTCACTCATGGTCTCACAATAAAGCACATCACCAAAATCAATTATTCCGGAAATATTTACTCCTCGACGCGATGTAGAAGTCAATATATTTTCGCCATGCGCATCATTATAATTAACGCTTTTTCGAAGGACGTCTAATTTCGGGAGAGCAATCTCTTCGAACAAATTCCAAAAGTGTTCACCTATCTTTTTTTGCTCCGCATTAAAGTATTTCGCTTGTCTGCGCGACGAGAGCGTTTCTGCAGGATTCCAATGGTATGAACGATGTGCAAACGGATGATCAAAATTGTCGAGCGATTTTGATACATGTCCACACAGTTCACCCCATGCGTATAAGATATCGTTAGATCGGGGGTTGACTTTACCCAATAATCTACCTTCAACAAAGCTTAAGACACGGAAATATCGTTCGTCAAACTTTAGAATGTCGGTTCCATCCTTCGAGACAATCGGATGAGGTATCATGTAAGGAAAATCAGAGTCTTTAAGATGGGCCATCACGGCATGTTCCATCTCCAATTGTGCACGTTGGCATTGAGTCGAACTCAATTTGACAACATAGCTTCGGCCGTCGTCTGTTGATACTTTATAATTCAAATCTACCTCGCAGTATAATTGAATTATTTCACCAGATATACCATACTGATCGGATACAAACTGTGCTATTGCCGGAATGCTACACATACAAGAACATCAAAATTTTTGGCAAAGTAGAGAAAGTTATTCCAACTCGTCTTTAGCGCTTGGCTTATAGTTAAAAAAATCTACGCGACCTCAAAGATCTGCTCTTGTGCTTGCAGAACTCAGATGTCAGACTATTTTTGAATATGAACTTTGCCACTTGATTGAACGATCAAAACAAGACTCAGTAAGCGCGAATCGTATGTGTAGATAAAAGAAGTGAAATATTTATTAGATTTGGCAAGTATATTTCTCAAAGTCCTGTTGTATCCTAAACGATTAGTTGGACTGATCTCGGGAATTAAATTTTAATCATTAAACAATAGACACATGATATTTTTTGGAACACGCGGTGTGAAATCCACCTTATCACAAGGCCAATTTAATTGCCCACAATGTGAAGCAAATCGTGACTATAAGCACAAAAAGGTTACGCGGTTTTTTACGCTTTATTTTATTCCTATAATTCCGCTAGGTAAATTGGGCGATTTTGTTGAATGCCAATCTTGCAAAGGTACATTCGTTTCAAAAGTACTCGACTACAATAAAGATGCGGCGTCTGATGCATTTTTAGCAGAGTATGAAAAAGCCATGAAACATTGTATGGTTTTAATCATGTTGGCTGATGGAGAAATTGACGACAATGAAATGGTGGCAGTACAGGCCATCATAAATAAATTTAGTCACAATGATGTTACACTCGATCAATTGGAGGAGTATGTGGATGAAGTGAAAGCAAAGTCTGAAAATATTTCTACTTATTTGCGTGGTGTCACGCCATCACTCAATGAACACGGGAAGGAAATAATTATTAAATGCGCACTGTCTGTAGCAGCAGCTGACGGAAATATTGATGCTTCAGAGTTGAATCTCATTAAAGAGATGGCGACCACCATGGAAATGTCAGGCTCACATCTCAAGGGCATTCTAAGTGAACTGTCCGAAACTAAACACACACAATATTCTGACAATTAAATTAAATAGTAAAGCATCTCACTTTGAGCCAAAACATATTTAATTGCAATAAAAAAAAGCCCGATCATATGCTGATCGGGCTTTTTAATAAAATATTATTATTCTTTTATAAACTTCGCTTAGAGCGTGAGATCATATCATTGATATCAGTTGTAAATTCTTGAACTGATGCTTTGTAACCAGTTTTGCCCATCGCATTAATGGAAAACTTATCGTTATTATCTTTTTTGAGATCAAAAACCCAAACTGTAGGAAAGCCTCGAACTTTAAATGCTTGTTGTAAATCAGCATTTTGCTTTTTAATATCCGCTGGCACTTGAAATCGTTTTGGATAATCGAGCTCCAGCAGTACCACATTTTTATCAGCCCAAGTCTTAAATTCTTCTTTGTTGAAAACTGAGGCCGACAATTTTTTGCACCATCCACACCAATCGCTACCTGTGAAATTGGCCATAATCGGTTTGCCTGTTTTTTTAGACTCTGCATAAGCTTCTTCCAAATTTACTAACCAACCATCCTGGTGAGCTTTATAATCTGATTGTGCACTTACCATAAATGTCATAAGAACAAATGGAAGGGCGAAGAGTATATTTTTCATGTTTGTATATTTTTAGTTTACCAATCTGAACGCCGTCACACATTATGCATAGACGTCATGAGGCTGCAAGATAAGGTAGAATTCACTTTTCATTCTTATAATGGATGGTTAAACATAGGTTAAGACTGTTTATCAGTCACATAGTCAGGCCTGTATCTGAATAGGAACTCATATAATTCATGCAACTTTTAGTCGTCTATCATGTATATTTGTGTACTACTGAATTATGAAGTATTTACTCACACTTTTCATGTCAGTCGCATGCTTGTGTTTCGCTACACAAGAGACTGATGCTCAGCAACTTGATTACACGCAAGGTGAATTGCTGGTGAAGTTGAGTGAAGAAGTGCTTGTGCAGGATTTTGTTTCAAGAGTCAATAGCTTACGTCAAAGCGCAGTGTCCATTCAAGCGACACAGTCTATCATACCTCAGATGAATATTCATCGATTCAAGTTTGATTTCAGACAAGTCGATGAAAATGCCATGCTCAATTTCGTCGCAAGTCAACCCGGTGTCTATGTCGCACAATTTAATCATAAGATTGAGCGACGGCAGACGATTCCAGATGACCCAGAATTCATGGATCAGTGGCAATATATCAATACAGATCAGCTGGGAGCGGGAGTTTTGGATGCAGATTTGGATATTGAGTTTGCATGGGACATCAGCACAGGAGGCGTCACGGCTGCCGGTGATACGATCGTCGTATGTGTCATAGACGATGGACTCAATCCCGATCATTCAGATTTTGGAGACAACTTATGGGTCAATAGACAAGAAATACCAGGAAACAATATAGACGATGACGCAAACGGATGGGTAGATGATATCCACGGTATAGACATTTGGGATGAAGATTCTGATCCATTGACGACTGAAAGCTTTGACGATCACGGAACTCCTGTGGCAGGAATTATCGGCGCCAAAGGGAACAATGGAATCGGCGTCAGCGGTGTCAATTGGGATGTGAAATTGATGATTGTGCGTGGCTATGGTGACGAGGCTGAAGCCTTGATGGCATATGCTTATCCGCTCGAAATGCGTAGACGATACAACATGTCTAATGGCGCCACCGGTGCCTTCGTTGTAGCAACGAATGCTTCATGGGGAACAGATCGAGGTCAACCTGCAGATGCACCGCTTTGGTGCGCGATTTATGATTCACTTGGTATGCAAGGAGTTGTCAGTTGTGGGGCGACTGCTAATCGAAACTTTGATATAGATGTCACAGGTGATTTGCCTACCGCATGTCCAAGTGACTTTTTATTGAGTGTTACCAACCTTGATGAAACAGATGAAAAAGTAAACTCTGCCGGATATGGTTTGACTACAATAGACTTAGGAGCATATGGCGAGAACACGCATACCACAGCAACTCCTGACGAATATGGAGGGTTCGGCGGAACTTCTGGTGCGACACCGCATGTCACTGGGGCAGTTGCTTTACTGTTTTCAGCTCCGGTAGAATCATTTGCTTTCCTAGCGCAATCTGATCCGGCTACGGCCGCAACGCTTGTTCGGAATGCCATTTTATTAGGCGTCACGCCCAATGCAAGTCTTCAGGACCGCACGGTAACTGGTGGGAGATTGAATATAGAAGGTGCTATGAATGCCTTATTGGCGACTACCGGACCATGTCCCATACTACTTAACCTAGAAGTACAAAATACTACAACCGAAACGATCACTGTCGATTGGACGAGCAATGATTCTATCATGACGGTCGATCTGGAATACAAAAGATCAAATGAGTCGACATGGACATCCGTCACTGTTACAGGCGAATCTTACACGATCACCAACACCGTCGGATGTGAGCCATATGAAATACGTGCAAGAGGTTTTTGTGCGAATGATACCACCATGTACACGCGTATTGCACGTGTGCGCACTGATGGATGCTGCGATGTTCCCGGCAATGTGCGTATCACTGATTTAACTGATGCTGAGATATCAGTCGATTGGAATGATGTGACCGCAGCAAATGAATATCGAGCGCGCATACGTCCATTGGGAGAAACCGATTGGGACGAGACAGTCGTCTTTTCCAGCAATATGACATTTGATGTCGAAGGTTGTGACTTCTATGAAATAGAGATTCAGTCGATTTGCGCAGATTCATTTAGTGACTATACAACATCGTTGGAAGCCGATGTGCCTGGATGTGGGTTTTGCCTTGATCTTGATTATTGTGATGCGCCTGATGGCGATACACAATTCGAATATATCGATATATTTAAAATGGGAGAATTCACCAATGAGTCCGGTGATAATGATGGCTACGGTGATTTTACCGGAATGGACATGGGCATTATTGAGCGAGATAGACAGTATGATGTACAAATTATACCCGGGACGTATACCAATTCTATAGATGTCAATTATATTGTTTGGATAGATTTAGACGCCGATGGAGAGTTTGGCAATGATGAGGAAGTCCTGAGAATGGCGTCGTCAGATACGTCAGGTGTCCTGCAGGCGATCACGATTCCGGATGATGCCGTCATAGGTGCCACGCGTATGCGGGTAGGTATGCGATGGCGATTATTTCCAAATGCATGTGGCAATACAGGTATCATCGGCGAGTTTGAAGAGTATTGTATTACGGTCGATCGAAATTCTGGAGTTACTCAAAATGGAGGTGATGATTTTGAGTTTTCGATGTATCCCAATCCTGTCCACAACGATATTATTTTATCAACGAATGATTATTCCATTGCAGAAGGTGAGTTATCTTTATTCGATCAGTCAGGAAAATTGATTCGTCAATTGCAATTGGATATTTCTCAAAATGATGATCGCACAGTGCCTGTTGCAGATCTTCCATCGGGTGTTTATATTGCTCGTTTTATTTCGAAAGACAGAACATATATTCATACAGAAAAGTTAATTAAATTATAGTCAATAATTAATTACTTTCTTTTGAATAAATCTTTACTGTAGTCGATAGAATTTTTTCCAAATTCAATCATTTCTCGATTTTTTCATATCTTCTTATCGGCAAAACTGTATTATTTCTTTGTCTAATAAATTACAAAAAGTCCTAATAAAATAATGAATTCCGATTCTAAAAAAGATATCCGCGCACTCGATGCCGAAAAACTTAAATCTTTGGTGGTAGCAATGAACGAACCGGCGTATCGAGCGAAGCAGATCGAAGAGTGGATATGGGAGAAGGGAGCAAAAGCTTTTGATGAAATGAGTAATCTACCCAAAGGACTCCGACAAAAACTGTCAAGTGACCATACATTCTATCCTATCAAATTAGACGAGGTCCAGCGGAGCAATGATGGGACGATAAAGGTGCGATTTTCATTGCATGATGGATTGGCCATTGAAAGTGTGCTGATTCCTGTTCCGCATGATGAACGATTTACCGTTTGTGTATCTTCTCAAGCAGGCTGCAGTTTAAATTGCTCTTTCTGTGCGACAGGTAAGATGGGTTTATTGCGTCAATTATCGGCTGCGGAGATTGTCGATCAAGTTCGAGCCGTTCAAGAACTTTGCGAAGGAACTTACGGCAAGAATATTACGAATATTGTTTACATGGGTATGGGCGAACCTTTATTAAATTATCGTCAAGTGTCTGAGAGTATTTTCAGATTGACGAATGAAATAGGCATGGGTTTTTCATCGAAACGTATCACCATAAGTACAGCAGGTATTGCAAAAATGATACAAAAATTAGCCGATGATCACTCACGTGTTAATTTAGCATTGTCTTTACATGCAGCCAACGATGAAAAGAGAAATACGATCATGCCGATCAACGAAAAAAATGATCTAGCCGTATTAATAGATGCGATAAAATATTATTACAATAAAACTAAAAATCGCATATCTTTCGAGTATATCGCTCTACGTGATTTTAATGATTCGTTAGACGACGCAAAAGAACTTATTAAATTATGCAAGCACTTCCCAGTGCGCGTCAATATTATTGAATACAATCCTATTGGCGACGGACTATTCGAAGCTTCAAAAGAAGATAAATTGGATCTATTTATGAGCCGATTAAAGGCCGGTGGAGTTACTGCAACGCTTCGTCGAAGTAGAGGTAAAGACATCGATGCGGCTTGTGGGCAGTTAGCGAATAAATAATTTGCATTTCGATGAAAAAGCGACAAAGATGAAAAGAGAAATTACATCCGCGATTTTGTTTATCGGTTTGCTTGAGAGGTCAGAACAGCTCTAAATCGACCTGGATTCTGTCAAGCACGTTATGGAGCGAGAATATCGCAAATCACTGGGGTACGTATAAGAGTTGACGTGACTGTGGAATATCCAAATTCGTTTGCTGATTATACGTTGGACTTCAGGTCACTTAATAATTCGCCTGACCCATTAGTATGTATGACGACCGATTTTGATTTGCCATTATTTAGAGATACAATGGCACTGAGTTATGTAAAAGGTTTCGGTAAGTTGATTTCTAACTTCCCGCGGTGAACGGATTCAGGTTTAGAATTTTTAACTATTATACTTTAAAATAGACACCTTGAAAATAACCAAATTAGTAATACTATTCAATAAAGAAAAAATTGCCTTAGGGTTAGTCGGTGCACTTTCTCTATTTCTAATAGCTGATAGTTTTGGACAACAATGGTCGATTATTTGTGTCCTTCTTGGGACTTTAATTTTGATAAACATTTTTTTTGCTCTTTTTGCTTCGTATTTATTATACGATAAGTCAAGTCTATATGTGCCAACAAAACTGTTGAAAGATTTTGAGTTTAAAAAGGATGACAGGGTGATGTTGCTCCACGCTAGTTTTGACCCTGTCTCTCCACAGCTAGAAGCCATGTTTGGTTCAAATCTAAGTGTATACAACTTATATGGGAATCGACACGAACATGAGTCTGCAGTGAAATTATCAGAGAGAATGTTTCCGCCACATAAAAAAGAGGTTAAAATTGATCCGACAAAAATACCAGACAAGGATGGCACGTTTGATTACATTATGGCTTTAACATCAGCTCATGAAATACTAGCACAAGAGGATCGAGTAAAGTTTTTTAAAGAAGCGAATCGTGTATTAAAAAAAGATGGCACAATTGTGCTTTGTGAGCAAATGAGAAACCTGATTAACTTTATATTCTTCAATATTGGTGCATTTCATTTCGTACCATTAACGAACTGGAAATCGGCAATACGTATGGCTGATTTAGAGATTACTAAAAGCGAAGCTATTACCATTTGGGGAACAAAACTCTATATTAAAAAAAGTAAACGCAATTTTTAGTGTATATTACAATCATTCTATAACCTCAACACAGCGAACATGACTAAATTGAGTATCACCTTCGTCGCATTAATTCTACCGCTACTAGCCTTCGGTCAAGGCACATCATCTCTAGATTTTGTTTCCGGACTCAGTTACTCCTATCGAATTTTGAGTGTCGGAGATGTTTCGAATGTTCAGACGATTAAAACAGTCCGTGACCATATTGAAAAACCAAAAGTTAATTGGCGGTTTGGAGCAAATTATTCTAGAACTGGTAGTGGAAATATTGGCTTTAAAATAGGGCTTCGGCTGATGAGTGTGGGCTATGTCTTGAACACTGCGACACCGCAATGGGGATATCTGCCTGATGTAATGAGTGTTTCAGTGCCTGATGCTGATAATAAAGTGGTCGAAGATTATAAATTTATAGAAATTCCATTAGTATTTAAGTATCAACTGTCACGGAAAAGATTTAGTCCTTTCATAGAATTAGGTGCGGCCCCATCGATTTATTTAAAATCAAGACGCTTAGTTAAATTAGATGGGAATAAAGATATCGAATATCATAGAGAGGCAGTTGATGGATTTAATAAATTTCATATCGTGGGTGTTTTTGGCATAGGCTCAGATTATATTTTGAAAAACGGCGACCGGATATTTTTACAGCCAACATTCAGATATCATTTTACTGAATTGGTCGATGGGCCACTAAGTGAGAATTTATTTAATGTCGGAGTCGAGGCAGGCTATCGATTAATGATCAATAAAAATAAAAGGGAACTTTAGCAGGTCTCATCTGCAACTTTCTCAATCCCGTATCCAAAATCTTGTATTCGAAGCTGATAATCCAATATAAGGAGGTTTGATTCACAACATTACTGCTTGAAGTAAGTATTTCTGATTTCACTGCCTCAAGCGGTCAATTAACGATTGATTGACTTCCAAAAACACTTTCAAACCCGATCTGTGAACTATTTGTGTATATTTGGTATTACTAAAGATGCACTGCCAGGGCTGTCGGAAGACCAGTAAACCAATCTGATGTTTTTAGTGATGCTTATTAACCTACGCATTATTTCCTTCTGATGGCTTTGGCGTTTTTTCTAACACATCAGCATTATCCTCATCGTATAGTTTTCGACTCTTATAGATGTCTTTCGCTAAGAACAGCGCTTGCAGAAATGAGTGGTGGCGTGCTTCTCCTTTGCCGGCTATGTTGAAAGCCGTACCATGATCAGGTGATGTGCGTATGAGACCCAAACCCGATGTAACATTCACACCTTTTCCATCTGCGATAACTTTGAATGGAATAAGGCCTTGATCGTGATACATGGCCAAAACTCCATCAAACTGTGTGTAATTGCCCGACGCAAAGAAACCATCTGCCGAATACGGACCCAAAGCCATGATGCCTTTTTTCTTTGCTTCGATGACCACCGGCCGTATGACTTCATCCTCTTCGTGACCGAGCATACCATTATCTCCAGCATGCGGATTGGCACCGAGTACGGCAATATTAGGTCGATCAATCCCGAAGTCCTTTTTGAGAGCCTTGTGAAACGCTCGGAGACGCTCGGCTATGCGTGCCTTCGATAATGAAGAAGCTACTTCAGACAGCGGTACATGGCTCGTAACCAGCGCTACACGCAGTCGGTCGGTGGCCATGATCATAATCGGTTGAGCATCATATTCTGCACCGAAGTACTCGGTATGTCCAGGATATTCAAAGCCTGCAGCTTTCATATTATTTTTATCGATAGGCGCCGTGACTATGCAGTCTATCAAGCCTTGCTTGTGGTCATGAACAGCCTGCTTTAGCGATATAATTGGATATTTGGCAATCGAATTATCAGATTGACCCAAGTTTAGGTTGATGGTATCTTGCCAGCAATTGACGATATTGATCTTATCATAAGACAAGCGCTCTGCAGATCGAAGATTTTGAAATTGAAAATGCGAATCTGGGAGTACATTCTTATGATATGAAACCACCTTGCCTGATCCATATATGACCGGAACGAAATGATCAAGTATGGTCGGATTTTCTAGTGATTTTAGCACTACCTCTAGTCCAACACCATTCAAATCACCTACTGTAATACCTATGCGTAACTTGTTCTTCATTATTTATCTAAATAAATTGGGCTTGATGCCATCGAAAGGCCGCAAATTAAGCAAATTTGTGATGTCCCTAGCCTAAGCACATGAAAGCGAAGAAATCATATGGTCAGCATTTTTTAATTGAACCGGGTGCGGCGGAGCAAATTTCCGATGCGTTGAGTGAACACCTCGACGTTGACTTTATCGTAGAGGTCGGACCAGGTCGAGGAGCTCTAACAACTCACCTGTTGAAACACGATCGCAAGGTAGTGGCTGTGGAGGCTGATAAATCTCTCATACCAGTGTTGGATAAACAGTTTTCAAATCATGAAAATCTTAATGTTGTCTATGCAGATTTTTTGAAATATAATGTATTGGATGATCATCCGGAACAGTCATTTGCAATCATTGGAAATTTCCCATATAATATCTCTAGCCAAATTATTTTTAGTTTGATCGGATACCGAGATAATTGTCCTGTGTTGGTTGGCATGTTTCAAAAAGAATTGGCCGATCGACTCATTGCACCTCCAGGATCAAAAACATATGGAGTGATTTCAGCACTTGTCCAATTGTTTTATAAAGGCGAACGACTATTTAATTTGAATCCTGAAGCATTTAATCCACCTCCGAAAGTACATTCGACGGTAATTAAATTTATACGACGAGATGATACACCCAATGTCGATTATAAAACATATCGACGAATTGTAAAAATGGCCTTTAGTCAGCGTCGTAAAAAACTACGGAATACTATTGGTCATTTATTTGAAGACGATATTGTTACATCAAATGATTATTTTCAAGAGCGCCCGGAACAGTTAGGTGTTGATGATTTTGTCAAGCTTGTGAGGCTAATGAAGTAGGTTGCAGTTATCAGTCGGCAGTTAAATTTTTTAATAATTAAAGAGCTCTTGTTTCATAAATTCAAATATCATTAAAGGCTAAGATGAAACGAGCAGCACAAAGTTCTCTGATTTTATAGCAGGATCAAACTGATTTAAAATAAAATCAATTATCCTATCACCTTCATTACCGCTTTTTCTGCGGCCGAGAGACCGTGAGCAGAACGGCTATCTTTGTAGCGATTGGCATTTGGCAGTTCTTGATCTTCGATACCTCGCATGATTAAAGGGTGTACATAGTGTGATTTGCAAATGCTCGGAGTATTGCCAAGTTCGTCTGCTACCATCCGCAATAATATATTGGCGAATTTCTTTCGAGGAGCCTCCTCTTTAATTTTTATAGCATCAGGGTATAATTCAAGTGCTAGCCTACTGGCTGTCCATGTACGAAAATCTTTACTTGAGTATTGATCGCCAATAACGGATCGGATATAGCTATTAATATCATCGCTATCAATAGCCTCATATTCTTGGGCGCCGGATCGATATCGAAACAATTCATATCCCGGAAGCTTGGCCGCGGACCGAATCAATTTAATTAAATCAGGGTCATCTATTTCAACTTCTCTCTCTTTATTTGACTTGCCCTTATATTCAAACTTCAAAATGTCTTTTTCAAGTTGCATATGTTTTCTTCGTAGCGTAGATAGACCATAAGTACCATTTCGCTTTGCATATTGCTTGTTCCCAATTCTGATACCAGTTTCATCCAGAATGGTGACAACTAATGCAACTACTTTTTTATAGTCCCATTTCTTTCGCTTTAAGCGATTGAGGTTTTCCTTTCGAATAAACGGAAGGGCAGTGCCAAATTCAGCCATTTTATGAAATTTCTTTTCTTGGCGTTGGCGTTCCCATTCTGTATGATAAATATATTGTTTGCGACCTTTCAAATCACGGCCAGTTGCTTGAACATGTCCATCCTCCCATTTACAAATATGTACGTCCGACCACATCGGCGGAATAATTAGGCTCTTTAAGCGCTTGAGTAATTTTTTGTTTGAGATTGGCTTACCTGATTCATCAAAATACCTAAACCCTCGGCCGTGACGTTTCCTAGCGATGGACATCGCTTCTTCGCCTATTTTCTTAAGTTTTGACTTTTTAGAATTAGTTGTCACAGTCATTATCAAACACAATAACCATTCCAAAGATCAGACGAAATCGATTAAATATTAGTCCATTTAGCTGCGATATTTTTGATAAATTTCTCACTCTTCGATGTTGGTCCGACTCTTTGTGAACAAATACAAAACCAGTTATTAATATAAAATAAACAAATTCTAGAGAACATCGAATATGCGAATTTACTTACTACAGGATAACGATGAACCATTGTTGAGTAATTACAGAAAATCAATAACTAATAATGAAACTTTCAAAAGTCAGCTCATTGTTTTACAAAACGCATAAATGTAAATCACATACTGATAATATCCAACCAATTACATGCAGGGTTGCCAATAAGATTGATACCAGTAAAATTGCATAAAGAAACAATAAATGACATTTCATCAATGTTATCTTAGTATCAAACAAACAAAAAATCGCTGATGAAGTTAATTGTCACTTATGCCTGTTCTGTTTTATTTACCTTTTCGTTTTGTGGGCTTTCATTCGGCCAAAACATCATTAAACAAGAAAAAGGATTTTCCCCGCAAATTGGCACTACTGTTTCCATGCTGAACGATCTTAAAAGTCGGGTGACCCGCAGTGTTTCTGGTTTGAGTCAGGCTGAAACGGACTTTTTATTAGATGAGCAAGCCAATCGTATCGGCGCTTTAATACTTCATCTTGCGGCTACTGAAAAATACTATCAAGTCTATACGTTCGAGAACCGCGGATTTAATCAAGCGGAAATGAATACATGGGATATGCCGCAGCGACTTGGAGATTCTGCTCGGAAGCAATTGGTCGATAAACCAATTCAATATTACCTTGATATATGGGACGAAGTACGTGAGGAGACGTTGCGTTTATTAAAAACAAAAGACGACAAATGGTTTAAGTCAAAAGTAAAGGGCAGCTCGATGAATAATCATTGGGCGTGGTATCATGTGATGGAACACCAAGCGAATCACATGGGACAAATTCGGCTTATTATGAAGCGGATGGAGTAAGTGTATTTGGATCTAAATATTAATGTCACTCCTTCCTAACCAATACAACATTTTCTAATTGTCCGGCACGATTCATTTCAAATTCTATAGTCGATCCATTTAATTGAATAATGCGCACTTTCTTTTCAGCGGCACCATCTTCGACCGTATGTAAATAATCACCGTATGTCCAATATTTACCTTCTTCGGTCTCAGTGCCGTAGTCTACAGAGTAGCGATTGTCAGCCTTAAAAGTAAAATCCATCTTACCATCCATATCCTCTTCAGAGCTTACAATCTGCCAAGTCTTGACCTCCCATTGTCCAATGAGTTTATCTTGATCCCACTTGCTGCCACAGGCTGAAAGAATTAAAAGACAGCTCATTATTGAGAATAGTTGTTTTATCATCTTCATGCCTCTAAAATAAGACTTGAATATTTAAAGCACCTTTGAAAACTAGAATAAAGTATATTAATTTATCAGATTCAAGACAGATACGTCTTGGGAGAAGTGCATGTATGCTGAATGATGGTAGCTCGCCTGACGAATCTTGGCCAGGCCACTTAAGTTGTCTGGCCAAGATTCATCAGGCGAGGGTGATTCCCCAACATTGAATTTAATCGTAACTTAGTCTAAAACCCAATATGAAATATTCAGTTCTTGTCATCCTCTCTTGTTTACTGCTCATTGGTTGTGGTGAACCTCCACAGTCCAACACAAATTCATCTTGTGACTATCTGAACTTTAAAAACGCAGAAGATCAATATACGGGGGGTGTGCGTATGATTCCTATCGAAACACCAATCGGCAAATTCAATGTCTGGACCAAACGAGTGGGAAATAATCCAACAAAAAAAGTTCTACTGCTTCATGGTGGGCCGGGTGCTACACATGAATTATATGAATGTTTTGATGGGTATTTACCGCAAGAAGGTATCGAGTATATTTATTATGATCAATTGGGTTCTTATTACAGTGACCAACCGACTGATAGTATTTTGTGGACAACTGAGCGTTTTGTAGAAGAAGTGGAACAAGTCAGAATAGCACTTGGGCTAGACGCGTCTAATTTTTATTTATTGGGGCAATCTTGGGGTGGTATTTTGGCTATTGAATATGCCTTGAAGTATCAGCAAAATCTAAAAGGATTAATTGTCTCCAATATGGTGTCCAGCATTCCGACATACAATGCATATGCAAAAGAAGTTTTAGGTCCGCAAATGCCGGAAAAAGTATTTAAAGAAATAATGGAAATTGAAGCTCAAGAAGATTTTTCCAATCCTCGTTACATGGAATTATTAATGGAACATCACTACACTGAGCATATCCTTCGTAAACCTTTGGACGAATGGCCCGAGTCCGTAAATCGGTGTTTCAATCATTTTAATCAGATCGTTTATGTGTATATGCAAGGATACAGCGAGTTCGGCATCACCGGCAATGCAACTTTACTTGATTGGGACCGGTCTGGCGATTTGAAACGCATTGAGACGCCTACTCTTGTTATCGGTGCCACACATGATTCAATGGATCCAAAACATAAAGAATGGATGGCGTCAGAATTTCCAAATGGCGAATTCCTCTTGTGTGAAAATGGAAGTCACTTGTCTCAGTATGATGATCAAAAAACATATTTTGGGGGGTTAATTGATTTTATTAATAGTGTGGATGAGGTAGAATGATAATAGTTCGTTCTCAATAATTCAGACAATACACTAATTTTTACTTACTTTATCCATAAAAACCATCTATCTTGATAAATAAATTTTCAAAGATGGCTTCGCTGATTTCCAAATTGAAATCGGATATTCTATTCCATGAAAATATTGAACAATGTGTATCCGATGAACAAATAACATTAGCCGAAATAGCATTAGGTATCAAACTACCAAATTCCTATAAATACTTTTTAAAAGAGTTTGGAAATGGAGCAGCCGCTTTATATCATATTGATCAACCAATTAATGGCATTGATAAAAAGTATGGCAAAATTCATCGGCTGGGGGAATATAGGCCGTATTTAAGCATACAGATTGAATCAGATGGGTTTGGCACCTTCGATACAAAATCTCTACTTTGTCTGATGTCTGAGAACTCAAATGGAGGAGCTTGGTGCTGGTTGACAACCGAGAACAACAATTCGGGTGAGTGGTCGCTTGCTTACTACAACGACGATAAAAAGTTATACTACAGAATTTCAAACTTTATGGAGTGGCTAGGAATTGCATCTTCGTGCAAAGGCGAAGTCATCAGAGAATTGGATAAAAACGACTCCTTGGGCTTGGGATGATATTGTACTTTACTATATAAAAGACTATTACATTTTCGTCAACTCCACACATAATTAATGAATGAACCTTTACCATCCAATAACCATCTTTAAATTCATTAGTAATGAAATATAAAAATATAACCCAATCCTCAACCCAAGAACTCACACAAAAGCTCAAGACAATAAAAAGAAACAAAATTATTGATGCTACACTAATTGGTATTACCGTAGGCGTTGCTATTTACAGCGCCGTAAAAAACGGCTTAGGATTTGCTACTTTCTTTCCACTAGTTCTAGCATATGTCATCCTCAGAAATTCAAAGAATAACGAAATTCTAGAAAAAGATATAAAAAGCGAACTGGGATCTAGGTAACTAGATTTGAGTTTAGCTCTTTCATGCACGTACAAATTAGCTATACAATTACTAGAATAGCTCTTACACCTACTCATCCCATTTTTCCCATATCTTGCGATTCATGAAACCGATTGACATACGAACAACCGAAGTCGTGCGCTACATAAAACCGTTGCGCGAAGGTGGCTCACTTCCGGCGATTGTCGAAGGTAATGACGGCTTCTTGTATGTCTTGAAATTTAGAGGAGCGGGGCAAGGGAAGAAAGCACTTATTGCCGAATTCATAGGCGGTGAAATCGCCAGAGCCATCGGCCTGCATGTTCCGGAACTCGTTTTTATGCATTTAGACGACTCATTCAGCAAGACCGAGGGTGACGAAGAAATTCAAGATTTATTGAAATTTAGTGTCGGTCTCAATCTTGGTTTACACTTTCTTTCTGGCGCCATCACGTATGACCCACTCGTATCTATAGCCGACGACTTGACCGCTTCTAAAGTAGTTTTATTGGATAGCATGATCACTAATATTGATCGTACGGCGAGGAACACCAATTTATTGAATTGGAATAATGAATTATGGTTAATTGATCACGGCGCCAGCTTGTATTTTCATCACAATTGGAATAATTGGGAATCGCATTTAGGTCGAACGTTTCCTCAAATCAAAGATCATGTTTTATTAAGCAAAGCCACAGAATTAGATCAAGCATCTACAGAAATTAAAAATAATTTAAATTCTGAATTAATCAATCTGATTCTCTCCAATATTCCTAAGGACTGGTTACAAGATGATACAAGTGGCATGTCATCACTAGATATACGGTCGGCTTATGGTCATTTTCTGACGGATAAATTAAATAATATTGATTTACTTGTAAAAGAAACCAACGATGCCAAGTAAAGCGATATACGAATTTTCCATCATCAGGTATGTGCCTAAAGTTGAACGTGGTGAATTTATAAACGTCGGTGCAATTGTAATGTGTCAGCGCGAGAATTATTTGAAGATGAAATTTATACTAGATGAAAATCGGCTTCGATCATTTCATCATGATGTGGATATAGAATTAATAGAACAATATTTGAATGGCTGGGATTTAGTATGTCAGGGATCAGGAGGCGGTAAAATCGGAACAATGGATCTACATTATCGATTTCGCTGGTTGACCGCCGCACGAAGTACGATCATTCAAAGTTCAGAAGTGCATCCCGGGCTCTGCGATGATCCGGACGATATTTTAGAAGATACATTTAGAAAATATGTTTTATAATTCAACTTTAATTTTTTTTAAAATAACTTAATGTTTTGCATACACCATTAGAATAAAATTTTCACTGGTGTAACTTATCGATCACTCAATCCGTATTTATTGTATGAATATTTTGACCAAAACATCACATACCGCAGGTACAGCGTGCATCTTGCTAATTTTCTTCATCTCACAATTCGTTTGTCAGGCCCAGAAACAATTTCCTGCAGCCGGCTTTTATCAAGAAGTCAAGTACGAGGATAACAAAGGCAAGATTCTAATTCCAGTTACCATCAATGACAAAACTTATAAGTTTATCTTTGATACGGGCGGACTTTTAGTGATATCTTCTGCAGTAAGAGATGCGGATTCTTTTGTCATCGTGGGAGATAAAAGAGTTAATGGTATCAACAAGATCAGTAAACGATTTGACCAGGTACGCATAGCGAATACGCAAATTAGAGAATTGTCTTTTAGAAATTTTAACGCTATACACTTGGACTTATTCGATCGTCCTCCAGGATCTTGTATTAATGCAGATGGATTAATCGGTAGAGATTTTTTGAAGAACATGATCGTGCAGATCAATTCTAAAACTAAAACCATCATTTTTACAGATGATCATTCTAAAGTAGATCTCAAAAATACGCAAGAAACAAAGATGTTTGTTGATAAAAACGGAAAATCAACTCCATACTTAAAAGTAAAAATCAATGGAAAGCACAAAGTAAAAGCGCAATTTGACAGCGGGTCGTCCAAGCTATTTAGCTTCGGCACAAAACATGTTGAGAAATTAATCAGTAAAAAGAAATTTAATCAAGCCGATATAAAGATTAAACATGGAATAGAAGCCATAGGGGCAGCAGGAGTGATTCCTGAGCGTGATCAAAGCTATCAAGTCCGTCTAGACAAGCTGGAGATGGGCAATATCGCTTTTACTGATTTTTATACTGACGCAAGTTTAGCGAGTGACGCGCGAATCGGAACTGGCATACTTGAGTACGGGATCGTTACGCTTGACTATCAAAACAAACGATTCCATTTCGAACCGTTTGAAATAGAAACGGTAGTAGAAAAATCACCTTCCTATGGGTTTTCAATCTTCTATCACGAAGGAAAGATGTTTGTATCGAACGTTACTCAAGATTCTGAAGCCATGCTGAAAGGAATAAAGCTTGACCAACAAATCCTTTCCATTGATGGCGTTAAAATGGCAGATATAACGGATGAAAATGTTTGTGATTTTATGTTTAGTAAATATCATAAGGAGCCAACAAGAACTGTACAATTCCTTGATAAAGACGGGACTGTAAAAGAAGTAACGGTTGCTTTAATAAGAATATAATTGAATTAAATGCTAGCTAATAAATAAATTATCTCTGTGCTTGTTCAAACAGACGGGTGTCATCTAACATATACTCCAAAATTGGCCTACACTTATCCTTACATGCCTGATAATAATGACCTTGAATACGACGTTTGTTTTTAGATGAGTTGCCCCACCAAAATTCTGCTATTGCAACAGGTTTTAGCCGATGCTTAAATGCAAAATGCAATAATTTCGGGGCCGCGCATTCGCCGGTAGCAGAAGGCGGGTCACCATGTGATGTATCATGAAAGATATCCAAAACATTTTTTAATTGACCGTGCTTATTTAAAACTTTATAGCTTTCAAATAATTGCCGCTGTACAGTCAATGATTTTTGTTTTCGCAGAGCTTTGAGTCGTTCGACCTGCTTGGAATCCTCACTGTCTCGAATTTCGCGACTAAGTTCCGTGATCGCTGTCATACCTCTATTGATAAAATAATCGTCCGTAGCATCATCAAAAATGGATGGAACATACTTTAACCCTTTTGATGCTCTAGGAAGTTTTCCGGACATAGCACCTAGAAACCCATATTCACAATTTTGTTGCTGAATAACAAGCACACCAAACATCTTACCTCGTTGAGTATGAAAATTATATGACCAATCCGTTGTTGTTTCTTGGATATATTCTTGCAATAGAATTGACGCCTCTTGAGCTATGGTTGGAGGATTTATATCAAAAGGGTTGTTGAAGTTTTTAGGAACTTTAAACACCTCTTCATTCAGACGAAATTTAAACAAATATTTTTTAGTATTCAATCTAGAATCCATATTCAATTGCCACCTCTCAACAAGTTTTGAAGCTGTAAATATACGACAATTTACTACTCCAAAATTAATTTCACTTTAATATAAAGCTTCGAGGTATTATATCGTTAAAAAAGACGTTTCATAACATTTATTCATATATTCGTTCCATGTATCGTTTTATTATTATATTACTCTTCTATGGATGTCAAGATCCGAATGCCCAACGCGTATACCCTACTGAAGATTTCTTTGAAAAGATAAAATACGAAGATCATAAAGGGAAAATTTTAATCCCCGTTGAATTGCATGGCCGTACTTTCAAATTTATTTTTGACACGGGCGGACTGTTTGTGGTTTCTACTAAAGTACAAGAACATTGTCACTTTGATACACTAGGTACGCGCAAAATAAATGGAATAAACGGTCTGTCAAGGAAATTTAACAAACTCGATATCCCAAAAGCGCGAATCGAAAGTCTTGAATTTAAAAACTTTGAAGCATTACTCTTAGACCTTTTTGACAAGCCGCCAGGTATGTGCATTGGTGCGGACGGGCTGATCGGCAGAGATTTTTTAAAAGACTTCATTGTTCAAATAAACGGGCCACGAAAAGAAATCATCTTTACAAATGATATTAAAAAACTAAATATTGAAGGTGCTAAACGGACTAAACTGTATTTTAATAAAAGACGGTTGACAACACCATATTTAGAGATTAAAATCAATGATCGGATAACCACAAAAGTTGAATTTGATACGGGGACCAATAAATTATTAAGCATGGATAGCGACGATGCTAAAATGCTCATAGAAAAAAACCTTTTTACATCCGAGGAAATTATAACGCATCAAGGAGTCCAGAGCATAGGTGCTTCCGGTGTAGTACCTCCTTCAAAACCTAGCTATCAATTTAATATAAAGTCATTGGAAATCGGAGATATTGAATTACGTGATTTTTATTCCGATCCCAGCTTAGTATATAAGGGCAGAATAGGAACTGGATTATTAAAATATGGCATCGTGACCCTTGACTACCAAAAAAAGCGTTTTTACTTTCAACAATTTGAAGATTACCCTCAAGTGGAAAAATTTGAAACCCTCGGATTTGGTTTACTTTATGTAGAAGGTGAAGTCATCATAAGCAGCTTGATTGAAGGCGGTGAAGCTGAGCAAAAAGGATTGTTTCAAGGCGCCATAGTCACATCTCTAAGCGGCAAATCATTGACAGATTTATCAGAAGAAGAAGCATGTGAAATTTTTAACAATCTAGATAAATCCGATATGAGTCGGGAAGTTACATTTACAACTAAATCTGACAGTTCCGTTACGGTGGTGATAAACAGGCAAGAATACTAATTCAATATAATCATAATTTGATGTTTTTTATCTTCGATTAATATAGATTTATGAAGTTCTTTCGCTTGACATATTTCTTATACCTCTTAGTGACGTGCGCAAATGTAAGTATTGCCCAAACACACTATATCGATCCAATCAATGGATCAATGCAAAATGACGGTTCGGCACAGCAACCTTGGTCGACACTACAAGAAGTAGTAGACGGCAATATGATCGAGACACAATCCTACAATCCGTTGCCATTCAACCCCGCCACTAGTACGCTCGGAATAAAAAACGCTGGCGCTCCCGTACAGCCTGGCGATACAATCGTCCTATTAGATGGACTTCATGGAGAAATATTTTTCCGCGGAGCGCATAATTTGGCACCGATTACCATTATGGCAAAAAGTGACCACACGCCCATTATCAGATCAATAAAACTTTCGTCTGCATCTAATTGGCGATTGATAAACTTGACAATTTCGGGCGAGCCATATGGATTGTTTTCTGGTCGACTACTATTCGTAGAGTCCCATGGTCATCATGGCCCAAGTCGGGATGTCACGATCAAAGGCTGTAATTTATATTCTATTCAAGACAACACTGTGTGGGGTGCTGATGATTGGGTCGCTAATTCCGCGTCTGGAATTTATGTACATGGCCATGGTCATACCATTGAAGGTAATACGTTATTAAATATTGACATGGGAATTACGATTCTCGCGGATAGTTGTCAAGTCATTAATAATTCAATCACGAATTTTTCAGGAGATGGTATTCGGCCCCTCGGCGGATATTTATTAATTGAGAATAACGTGATTAAAAATTGTTACGATGTTGACGATAATCACGATGATGGTATTCAATCATTTAATTTGAATGCTGGGGATTTTAGTCATGTGGTCATACGGAATAATACTATCATCAATTATGAAGATGTCAACCAACGATTCAGAGGCACACTTCAAGGTATCGGATGTTTTGATGGACCATTTCACAATTGGGTAATAGAAAATAATGTGATTGCCGTTGATCACTATCACGGTATTTCGTTGTACGGCGCTTTTGATTGTGATATCATCAATAATACGGTGATCGATGTCTCACCTGATGAGACTCCAGGCCCAGTTTGGATTCGTGTCAATCCGCACAAAGACGGCACACCAAGTGAACGTTGTCGAGTCATCAACAATTTAACAAACCGCGTGATAGCCGACGATCAGGAAGTTCATCACAATGTAAATATTTCAGCTTTGGGGGACTACAATGCCAATTTCATCGACTTTCAAGCATTTGATCTTCATCTGTCACCCGAGAGTATCGCTATCGATCAAGGTCTAGACAGCTTAGCTTCGGAGTCCGATCGTGATGGCCGCATGAGACCGCAAGGAGAATCTGTAGATGTTGGAGCATATGAATATGCTGGCAACTCTTCAATTTTAAATCAGGATCTAGATGATACTTCAATCACTATTTTTCCAAATCCATGTACGACTGACTTATTTATATTTTGCAATTCAGTCGAAGGAAGTCACGCGGTACAGATAATCGATATAAAGGGATATGTCTACATGCCAACTGTAGAACGTTTGAACACTAACTCGTATAGAGTAGATGTCAGCAATTTAGCAGCAGGAACATATGTCTTTCGAATCGGAGATCGGGTTGGGAAGAATTTTATAAAAAAATAGCACTACAAAAGAGCCTTTGTAATTAATTCAGACCTGCTCGATACGTCACACTTAAAAAAAACATTTTTCAAATGATACTTCACTGTATTAATAGAAACAAATAAATGCTCGGCAATTTGTTGATTTGATTTTCCACTCATAACTTCCTCAATTATTTTCAATTCTTGAGCTGTCAGGTCATCTGATAGATTTTGTAGTTGATTCTCATTTTGTAACTGTTGTCGTTGGAAGTTACTCAAGGCCGTCTTAACCGTTGTAATTAAACTGCGATCTTGAAATGGCTTCACCAGATATCCATATGGCCCATGCGTTTGTGCAGCTTCCAATGTATCATCGTCTGAAAAAGAAGTCAAAAATATAAAGGGCATCACGTATTTACGGTGGATCACTTCAGCCACATCTATTCCACTCATGCCGGTGCCAAGATGCACATCGAGCATGACTAAATCAGGACTCCGATTGCTCAATAAATCTAACGCTGTAATGCCATCATGCGCAACTCCCACTATTAAATACCCTTCTGGTTTCAGTAGCGATGAAATATCTTTTGCGATAATCGGATCGTCCTCTACAATTAATATATGCTCGCCAGCCATTACATTGTTTTTTTATAATTTCGAATCAGCATGATAACTTTTGTGCCGACGAAGGACTCTATAGATAGATCAGCATTCAGTTTAGTTTTAAATGCATCGATCAGGTCATAACCAAAAGAGTCTCCAGACATCGCTTGTTCAGGATTTTCCATCCCCACACCATCATCTTGCACAATGAGTTGCAGCCCTTCATTTGTTTCGTTCAACGAAATATTAATAATTCCATTCCTGTCATCAGGAAATGCGTACTTTAATGCATTAGAAATTAATTCATTAATAATTAATCCTAATGGCACGACCGTCTCCACATCCAAGGTCATTTCATCGATTGACGTATGAAGCTCGACCTTGTTTGGAGAAATATCATAGGTCTGGAATAAGTTTTGACATAGCTTGTCGAGATAGGTTTGGACTTTTATTCCAGTAAAATTGTCTTTTTTATAAAGATTTTGATGAATAAGCGACATCGATTGAACACGTGCACGTCCTTCCTTGATTGCAGCTAAGGCCTTACTATCTTTGATATTTCTAGATTGCAGCCCTAGAAGAGATGAAACAACTTGTAGATTATTTTTTACGCGATGATGTATTTCTTTGAGAAGAACATTTTTCTCCTTTAGTGCTTTTTGGATAATTTCGTTTTGTGTACTAATCTTTTTATTACGTCCAAAAATTATAAACAAAAGACTTAACAAAAGAATCAACACACCTAATCCGCCAAACAGCATCCATCGTTGAAATTTTAATTGGGTAGCTTTAAGATCGTCTTCTAATTTTAGTTTGGTGATTTGCTGTTCTTTGTTTTTTACTTGATATTGTGTTTCAAGGCGTTCAGCTATATGCATTTGCTGAATACCATATAAAGAATCGCGTAATCGAGAATATTTATCGAGCATCAGCGCTTGATTTTGAGGATCTTTTACACGTTCATAATAAGCCGATGCCGTTTTATAAAGTGATGATAGCATGTAAAGATTATTTGCTTTCTTTCCTTTTTCAATTCCAATATTCAATAGTGGAGGTATTTCTTCTAACTTATCTGCATAAAGTAAATCTTGTATTTTACTTTTGACAAATGACATTCGCTGCCCAGAGTCCTCTGGGAAATCGGACAATTCTAACTCATTTCGTATGCGGAACGCTTCCTCATATTTACCTTGACCATAAAAAATATCACCTAGAATAACTTTAGCGTACGATAGGCTGGATGGCATATTAGTCTCTTCAAATAGAGCAATAGCCTGTTTCACAAGAGCTTCTGCCTCACTATATAAGTTGTTATAAAGTTTATATTGGCCTTTTAATACATAGCTATCACCAATATATTTACTAGATGTTTTAATTTGTAAATCAATGGCACTATCAACATAGAGTTCGGCCTTATTAAAATTATAAATGTCAGAGAACTTCAAACTTAAGTTATGATAAATAGTCCCTTTAAGATAGTCATGTATTGGCTCGTTCAGTGCCAATAAATAATAGTGAATACAAGAATCTATTGGTCCTGATCCAGCATAAATCCCGGCGAGATTTTGATAAAATTTTCCTTTTTCCAGAGGAAGATTAAATTTCTTATAGGTATTTTTGACACGGACCGAATAATGTAAAGCAGAATCTATATTACCTAAAGACATATGGTTACTCGAGAGTCCTTCTAGCGTCTGAATGTATTTTTTATGAGCATCACTCGCTCCAAAATACAGGAGTGCTTGCATATAATTCGGGGTGGCGTCTGTATATTTTCTAAAAATCCTTGAAAGCTCTGCGCGGACATTTAATGCAACACCAATATATAAACTGTCATTCATCTCGCGACTGATGGACTCCATCGAATCAATTCGTAAAAAAGCTAGGTCGAATTTTTTCTCATTGAGTGCTTGATAAACCTTATCCCGCATGATGACGGCCGGATGACTTTTGTCTTCCTCTATCTGTGTCGACTGCCCGTATGTTAAGACACCAGAAAGAGCGAAAAAAATCAATAAAAAACTATATTTTCGAAACATATCGTTCATATCATAGTCGCGACAAACAATTTGCCGACTTTGGTAATGATAAAGTGGGGTCGGGCCAAAGTTACTGATTTGCCTAAACAGCACCAACGAGACGAAATGGCCGATAGTGCGAAAAGATTCGCACAACTGATCTATGTGAAATTTTATGTTCGAAAATAGACTTTGGCAAGATATTCGCTGTATAATCATTTAATAGAATCCTGCTCATGTTTACCGCATCACAATTTCAAAATATATCAACGCGCTCTGAGCTGGTCAATCTAGCAAACGAGTCCGAAATTGATCTGTCAAAACATCTGAAATTTATCGACTATGCAGCGGAACTTCGTGCGCTTCAAAGCGAGCTTGTCACACTGCAGCGATGGATCGCCAAAAAGCAGATGCGCGTTGCTGTACTTTTTGAAGGAAGAGATGCCGCGGGAAAAGGGGGTACTATCAAGCGATTCGTCGAGCATCTCAATCCTCGATCGTCTCGGGTGGTTGCGCTGGCCAAACCAACTGAAGTAGAACAAGGGCAATGGTATTTCCGTCGCTACATTAAAGAACTTCCAAATCCAGGCGAGATCGTATTCTTTGATCGAAGTTGGTATAATCGAGCGGTCGTCGAACCAGTCATGGGTTTCTGCACCGAAAAACAATACAATCGTTTTATCGTCCAGGTACCAGAATTCGAGCATATGCTTTATGAAGATGGCATCACCGTCATTAAACTATGGTTTTCGATAGAAAAAGATGAACAGCTCAAGCGGTTTCAAGCTCGCATCAGCAATCCTTTAAAATCATGGAAGTTTAGTCCGGTAGATCAAAAAGGCCAGGAATACTGGGAAAGTTATTCACACTATAAGGAACAGATGTTTTCCAAAACTCACACGACATTTTGTCCATGGATAATTGTACAAGCCAATAGCAAGAAAAAAGCTCGGCTGGAGAGTATGCGTCACGTCCTATCTCAATTTAATTATCGGGGAAAACGAAAAGCAAAGATAACTACCTTTCCCGATCCAAATATTATTTCAAGGTATTATCGCCAAGCCAATATAACCAGTGCGAAGTAAATGAAATTATCAAAAGCAGATATCGATATATTAAATTCTAAAATTGGTTTACGATATTTACTATCCGATGAAAAAATCGATTTAGAAAAAACACTTCGTCAAACACGTTACGAAATCAAGTTACGTGAATTGCAAGCTGAATTAATTAAAATGCAATCGTGGGTCATTGATCAAAACAAAAAACTCGTGATACTTTTCGAAGGGCGTGACTCAGCTGGAAAAGGAGGCGCGATACGTCGTATGACTTCGTATATCAATCCACGCTTCTATCGTACGGTGGCACTACCTAAACCGACATCTGAAGAGGAAGGCCAATGGTATTTTCAACGATACGTCAACAAACTACCACAGCCGGGCGAGATTGTGTTCTTTGACCGGAGCTGGTATAACCGAGCCGTGGTCGAACCTGTCAATGGATTCTGTACGCTTGAGCAGTATAAAATATTTATGGGCCAAGTCAATGAATTTGAAAAGATGATCATTGAATCCGATACAATTTTGGTTAAATTATATTTTTCTATCTCCAAACGTGAACAAGCAAAGCGCTTTGCGGATATAAAAAAGAGTCCTTTAAAACAATGGAAAATGAGTGCCGTCGATCGCAAAGCACAAGCACTTTGGGACGAATACACAAAGTATAAAATGCAAATGTTTGATCACACAAATACAACACTGGCTCCTTGGATCATCATCGAAGCGAATCGAAAAACAGAAGCACGAATAGAAGCTATCGAACATGTCTTACGCATCGTACCTTACCAATAAAATAATTCGTTTTATTTTTAAGCATGTCAATTAAAAAAATTACCCCATTCCCATTACTCGAAACTGAACGATTAGCTTTAAGAGTTCTATCACCCGATGATGCCTCGGATGTGTTCGACCTCCGATCTAATGAAGAAAACCAAGCTTACATTGACCGCCCGCTTGCAAAAAACATTCAGGAGGCTTCTGACCACATAGATATGATTGTAGACGGCATCCATAATCAGAAATGGATAAACTGGGCCATTACCATAAAAGGTGTCAACAAGGTCATCGGACTAACTGGGTTTTGGAATTATCACGAGACGAAACCGCAAGTGGAAATCGGATATGAGCTGCATCCGCATTATCAAGGCAAAGGTTATATGACAGAGGCTACCAAAGCCATTTTGGAATATGGTTTTCGAGAAATGGGAATCCGTCGAGTACAAGCGAATATTCATAAAGAAAATGCAAAATCAATAGCCCTGTTGAAAAAGTTTGGCTTTATGCATGACGTATCATGGATAGATGAAGACGAACCGGAAATGATATTGTGGTGGGTAGATGATGAACATCTGGTTTTGTGATGTTCGGGGCTCAAGGTTTAATGTTTAAAGTTTTCAGGTTCAGGGTTCAGGGTTCAATGTCGGCACTTTAAACTATTCCTTAATCCAATCAATTATATCCGCACTCAACTGATCTCGATGGCCTCCAAATCGATGTCCGGTTTGATAAACATGAAATCGTACTTTGCCCCCAGCAGATCGGATGGCTTGGTAATAAGGCATGACGTGATTTACTAAACTCACCTCCGCGTCATCCGTACAACCGAACATCAGCATCGGTTTTTGAGCGAGTTTATCTGCAAAATTAACTGGTGTGAAATATGCTCTATATTTTTCAAGATCGTCCATGGCTTGCATCGGATTAAAATTCACAACACCACGCATACGATAACTAATAAATACAGCCTCCATGAATTTTTTAAATTCTGGTTGCTCTTCACATTGTGTCAGAAAGGCATCTCCATTGAAGCCGGCAATAGGGATGATACCTTTGACACGGTCATTATGAGCACCAACATACATTGAAACACCTCCGCCGAAACTCCATCCACCCAATAAAAATTTATTTGTATCAATATTGTATTTAATAATATTTTCGGGCGTATAAAAATAATCGATAGCGGTGTTGACATCATCTATCGGACTTGAGTCACCATAAATACCCTCGCTGATCGATACGCCGCTGAACGTTAGTGTAAACACATTTATACCTGCGGATGAGGCTTTTTCACCGATATTTAATACATCATCAAATCCGCCAGGAAATCCATGCAGCAACAAAATAGTAGGTTTAAGACCGTCTCCCAATCCTGCATAATGTAACCCATACATCAGGTGATCATTGTTTTTTATTTTCAATGTATCCGAGGCAAAACTCTTGAATTGCAAAAATCCAACTAAAAATAAAATAATACCTATTGAATATTTATTCATAATAAAAGTCTGTAAGTCTAAGAAATTTTACTCTTCGATGAGCACACCCATCTTCCCTGATTGCGAATCGCGAATGGCCTCCATGATCTCTGTTTGATTGTTCATGACAAATGGTCCGTACTGCGACACCTTTTCATTTAACGGTTTTCCTTGCAATAATAATATGCGCGTCTTCTCTTCAGCTTTTAATTCAATACCCGTTTCATCGCCAACACCAAATTGGTAAAGGGTCTTGGCGAACGAAGTATGTCCCTGCTGTACTGACACGGCACCATCGAGTTGATACATGACTGCCTGTTGGTCACTTGGTAAATCAAACGAAAACGCTGCATTCGCATCTAATTCAATAGATACTACAGTCACATCATGCGGCGTATTTAATCCACCTTTGACTCCATGAAAAGTGCCTGTTATAATTGAGGCAGAGACACCATCTTTTTCATATTTCGGAGTATCATCTGCTGTCAGTGGATAGTATCTTGGGGCATCCATTTTATGCTCAGCTGGCAGGTTGACCCAGAACTGGATAAACTCGAAAAGTCCGCCGTCTTTGGCTAGTTGCTTTGACGGTCGCTCACTATGTGTAATTCCTTTGCCTGACAACATCCACTGCGTACCTCCCGCTCCAATAATGCTATCGTTTCCCAAAGAATCTCGGTGATGGATCTCACCTGCATAGACGACAGACACAGGACTAAACCCGCGATGTGGATGTGGACCTACACCAACCTCGCGTTGTCTTTGCTGACCTGGAAGCACCTGTTTCCAATGATGAATAAGTAAAAAGGGGTCGGACATTTCTAAGTCACCCACCGGTAGTGGTTGATCCAATACAATGCCGCCCATATTTATCTTTTGTGATTTGTGTTGAGACTTAATTGGTCGCATTCGTTCTCCTTAATTTGTTTGATTCTGAACGTAAAATTGGTCAGGATGTTCAATTTAAAATGTGGCAAGATATATTCCAATATAAATAGCACGTGATGGTGATTTGATATACCAAAGAATCTTGTTAGTCTGACATCGTCGTCAAGTTCTTTGAGCCTCTCGATGATCGTATTAGTTGATGCTTATTTGAAGTTTTTTACCGAGACCTTCGACTATTTTCTTTAGCGTCATGATTTCAATACCCGATTTTTCATTTTCTATTCTTGAAATATAATGCTTTGAAGTGCCCGTCCGTCGCGCTAGCTGTTCTTGGGTCATCCCTGATTGCTTTCTCACCTTTCTTATCATCATTCCAATGTTTAGGCTTCTTGACTCGTCTGGCTCACTGTTCTCATATAACACAATAGGGTCTAAATCAAAGTATTGTGTGATTTCCATTCCTGTGTCATCGACAGATTTAAAAGATACATTTTTCCAAATTAGAGTACCTTCTTCTAATTCAAACTTTTCAAAAGAATTGAGATTCTTCGTGATTTTATGTGCAATATGATTTTTATCAATATTCCATTTTCTAAAAAGTTTCTCAAAATCAATTATTCTCGATTCTCCATTATTAAACAAACAACTAATTTTGAAGTCCTTCGTCTCGTGAATCTTAACTATTCTGTTTATACTTCTCATTTATTTAGAATTATATTCATTCCATTTAGTATTTAAATAAATTTGGTTTTCCTTGGCCCAACTCAAAACTTTCTTGCGTTTAATTTGAGGAAGCGTTCCCTTTAGCGTTTCTAGTGATTCGATTGCAATCAGCTCCTCAAATTCAGCAAATACAGCATGAAAATGCGGCGGATTATGGTCAAAAAAGTATATGTATATTCTGACACCATCGATTACTTTTATTGCCGGCACTGATTGGTTATTTTGTGAATAAAGATACGCATAGTTGACTAATTATGCAACTTTTGGGCCTGTCTTGCTTTTGTTTCATAGTCTGGTGTATGTGTTTACCAGACTGCGTCACGTAGCTCTCGGGTCTGGTTGTTATTAAAAATCTAGGTGTTTAACTACATTAACCATTAAGAAAGTGATTTAAGAATTAAATTCGTCAAAAATCACTTTCTGATGGTAAATACTCGGCATGCAAACGGAATAAAAATTCCCATTCTGTTTTCATGCCGGTATACTTTTATTCAAACAATTTTTTATCTTCAATCCACGACGCATTTATTTTTTCATCATTGATTTTACTCGTATCAAAATCATAGGTAATTTTCCATTCGTCATTTATCCGCTGTATGACCACATGAAAATATCCGTAATAATAATTTACTTCATCATCGCTATTTGCTGATATTTTATAAAACCCCGTTTCGATGACCGTATGATCTGAAGGTATGCGTGTATCAAAATAAAAATCGATCGTACGATCATCACTACTTGATAGTCGCTCTTCGTATCGATCTGTAATTTGTTTTTTGTAGGCATCGCCGATTCGGACTCCAGATGTTGTGCCACGCATGACATTTTCGGCATGCAAATTATTCATCGTTAACGCATCCGCTGATTCATATGCAGCTTTAAATGGTCGCCATATTTTTTCATCAATTTCATCCAGTATTTTTTGACCTTCATTTGGTTCTTCTAATTTTTGACAATCTTTTTGGCGTCGTGTGTCGGAAATTCGCTTTATTTT
>ENA-ORXU01000433-ORXU01000433.1-marine-metagenome-genome-assembly--contig:-NODE-433-length-48619-cov-5.171604_pt1 | contig 48619 bp, 46 predicted proteins | sample MGYA00237869_ERZ511484 | MGnify/ENA metagenome assembly ERZ511484 | reverse complement strand
GATGACGGCTATGGTGATCGATTTCATATGATTGTTCCTTTTGATAGTTATACTGTTGGAGACACAATCACGACAAGCGATACGATTCGATTTGCGACAAGTTTCTCGAAAGACATAGAGCTTGATGGGCAGAGCTCCACCTATCGTCTTGATGAGTTCAATTTCCACTCTGAACTCATTATAGCTGATTTATCTGACACGATGTCAAGCTATAACTATTCCTTTCAGATTTTTGAAGAGGTCGGTGATATTGATACGTTGGTGCTCGGAAATACAATTGGATGGCCATTGCATTATGTAGAGGATGACGACAGTTATTCATTCGCTGGTGCCATCATCATCGAAGATCCTGGAATATATTATTTGTCGTGGTCGTCCAACAGGAGAGTTTTGAATGACCACTATAGTCATCCTGCGCTCTTCAAATGTGAAGATGAAAAAAGGTATGATAATCGTGTATTTTATAGTAACAATTCGTCTACAATAGAAAACTATGAGAATTATTTTCTAAAGACGAAGGATGAGGTTTTTTTAAAGAGAACATTTGAAGAATACCAGGAAGTTGGCGGATATACTTTTGTGGTTGTGGAATGATTTAAATTCTTCTTTTGTACTTTTAGATATTGATTAGTATGAATATCTTATGAGTCATAACGCAAGAATAGTCATAAGTTTTCTTTTGTTGTGTCTTTTGCAACTCTCAGGCTGTAAAGAGTGAGATGACGGCTATGGTGATCGATTTCATATGATTGTTCCTTTTGATAGTTATACTGTTGGAGACACAATCACGACAAGCGATACGATTCGATTCGCGACAAGTTTTTCGAAAGATGTTGAGCTCAATGGGCAGAGCTCCACCTACCGTCTCGAAGATTTTAATTTTCATAGCGTGTTGATTATTGCTGATTTATCCGATACTATGTCAAGCTATAATTACTCCTTTCAGACTTTTGAAGAAGTTGGAGCATTGATACGCTGGCTTTCGGGAGTGTATTTGGATTGCCATTGCATTATGTAGAGGATGATAACGATTATTCATTCGCTGGTGCCATCATCATCGAAGATCCTGGAATATATTATTTGTCGTGGTCGTCCAACAGGAGAATTTTGATTGATCACTATACTCATCCGGCTCTATTCAAGTGTGATGATGAAAAAAGGTATGATAATCGTGTATTTTATAGTAACAATTCGTCTACAATAGAAAACTATGAGAATTATTTTCTAAAGACGAAGGATGAGGTTTTTTTAAAGAGAACATTTGAAGAATATCAGCAAGTTGGAGGTCATACGTTTGTAGTTGTGGAATGATTGACGATGTTTTATTTGGACGATTATTTGAATTGGCCAACTAATTGAAATTGATGAGTAATAAAATCCGCCAGATTGAGATGACGCGTTGTTTCGACACTATGGGTTTATAAAATCAAAACATCGTCTACCAAAGTTGACTTTGTCAGATAATGAACAAGAATATCTTGATATATTTGGTGATTATGGATTTTAAAGTAACAGCTTTCATCGTATTACTATTTCATCTTTTTATTATCGGATGTAATAATTGCGATGATCCTTATGGGCAATCAATGGAACTTGAAGTGTCGATCGACTCGAGCCCTAGTGCAGATACACTAAGATTAGGTGATACATTATGGGTATCAGCTGAAATTGATAAAAATGTCGAAGTCAGGGATGCGAATCAGACGATCTACTTGGAAGATTTTAACTTTTTTACAGAAATGAATCTTTCCGAAATATCAACTGACGTTGAGAGGTACGACTTGAGTTTTGATATAGTCGAACAAATTGGAGAAGTCGAAGTTTTAAATCTGACAACTGCTATTACGTATCCTATCATTTATGAAGAGTCTGCAAACGCATACAAACTCCGATTTGGGATCGTATTTCATGAAGTTGGCTTTTATTACTTAGGATTTTTTTCGAGTTCAAACTTATTGGAGTCGTACAGCCACCCGGCTCTGCTTTGCAATGGCGAACATAGATCAAATGTGGACATACAATATTCGAATAGTAGTTCGTCAGAAGATAACTACAGAGATTTGTTATTGTCTACAAGCATCGACTACATTCTTAATAGTTCATATGAAGAATTCGAAATTATCGGAATGCATTCGTTTGTAGTTATTGATTAAATATGGAATGGACGCCGGCAGTACATTGATAGAATTTAATCAACTATTCCAATCATATGGATTCTAAAATTAGAATAATCGCTGGGTTTTTCCTCGTTTGTTTTTTACAGTTCACTGGCTGTAAAGAGTGCGATGACGGCTATGGTGATCGATTTCATATGATTGTTCCTTTTGATAGTTATACTGTTGGAGACACAATCACGACAAGCGATACGATTCGATTTGCCACAAGTTTCTCGAATGATATAGAGCTTGATGGGCAGAGCTCCACCTATCGTCTTGTTCTCTCTCATTATTGAAAGACTTGCATTTATCAAATTTTGTAGTAACTTTGTAATTACAATACAAAGTTATGGAAACGAAAATCGTAAGAATAGGTAACTCCAAAGGGTTGCGGCTCAGCAAGACAATCCTAGAGAAGTATCACATCAAGGACAAAGTTGAACTTGTGCTCAAATCCGATCATATAATACTTAAGCCTATATCAAATCCTAGAGAAGGATGGACGGAGTTATTGGCCAAAATGCATAAACACGGAGATGATAATTTGATGATTGATGACGTATTTGAAGAAGAAGAATTCGAAGAATGGAGATAAGCCAGTATCAAGTTGTGGTGGTGAATCTTGACCCAACGATAGGAAACGAAATAAAAAAAACGAGACCGTGTGTAGTAATATCTCCAAATGAGATGAATTCGACGTTAGGTACAATAGTGATAGCTCCATTAACTTCAAATAAAAGAAATTATCCTACACGATCGAAAATAATAGTTCAAGGAAAAGAAAGCCGAATTGCATTGGACCAGATAAGGACAATAGATAAGAGGCGAGTCATAAAACTCGGCGAATTCATAAGTACGAAGGAGGAAGTTGCAATAAAGGCAATATTAAAGGAAACATACGTCGATTAAAAAACGAGAGAGAACAAGCGATTTGATTTTAAATGATAAATAATTATCATTCAGCTTTATTCAAATGCGAAGAAGAAAAAAGGAATGATAATCGTGTATTTTATAAAAATAAATCGTCGATATTGAATTTCTTAGCTTAATTTTCGTCGCCACTTCGGTTCCTTTACCGCGCACACCGCACACAATGCTTGCTTTCCGGCATTAAAACAAGTCGAGGTTCTGGAATCGGACCACCACATCGATCACACAGTCCAAAGTCAGGGTCATTAATTTTATTAAGCATACTTTTCATAGCGCTTAATTTTTCTTTGGCAGTTCGCAGAGCTGCATCGACTACGCTTTTATTGTTTATTGCATCCATTCGAGATATGCGGCCTATCGAATTTTCTGGCGTGATGGGCTCTGCCATACTTTCGTATCCTTTTATTTTTTGAATTGTTTTTTGGATACGCTCTTCGATCATTCCCTTTATCTCAATTTTTTTATTTTCATCCATGGCGTATCTTTTTGCGGTATAAATTTATTATTTATATAAATCGAAAATATCTGTACTCACCCAATAAATATCTTCATTGCTTGAGTAGAAAAAATACTTTCCATCACGCGTGACAACCGGGCATAATTCATGTCCATCCGAATTAACCTTCAACCCCATGTTAACAGCCTCGGTAGAAGTGCCGTCCGGATTTTTGAAGCTGATGTATAAATCGCCACGTCCATATCCACCGCGTCGGACTGAGCTAAAAATCAAATATGATTCGTCAGGCGCTATGAATACATCGGCTTCATAAGCATTCGAATTGACCGCACCACCCAATCGATAGGCCTTTTCATATTTTCCATCAACCAACGCTGAAGAATACACATCAAAGTCGTGACCGCGATTTGAATCTGCAGCTATATTTGACGCGAAATACATTTTTTCGTTATCTGCAATTGAAATATAATATTCATCTTTTTTGGTATTGATAGATCCTTCTGCGAGTTTTGGGTCAGTCCAATTTTCTCCATTTCTTTCGACATACCAAATGTCATAATCTTTTTTGGGGCCTTTGCCGTCATGTTGTCGATCAGAAATAAAATATAATTTTGACTCGTCAAGCGATAAATATGGATCGTTGTAACTGTATGTTTCATCCGTTAGAAAAACCTCTGGTTCTGTCCAACCACCATTTTCTAATTTACTCAATCTGATTTCTGCTCGCCCATTTATATCCACGCCAAAATAAAATTCATTTCCATCAGCATTAAATATCGAACCGAATTCGGCTTCATCCGATTTAGAAATTTTATTGGGTGCAAATACCTTTGGATTTATATCCGGTGGGGTTTCACCAAAGTATGCATGTTTACCCATTTGGTCTGACTGACAACTTGCACATAGAAAGATGATCATGACTAAATAAATGATCTTCTCCGGTCCAAACCAACTGTTTACACTGTCTTTCATAATGAACAAAAGTATACTATTTCAAATTTAATTTAGGTAGCATCGAATCAGCCATATTGACGCTCTCTATGCCTGACACATTAAATAAGTATGTTTCAGAAGATATTTCATCGAAATGAGCGCGATTTACAATTATCTTAACAGTCCCAAAGAGCAATTTGACAACATTAATACGTTAAATATCAAACAGTTGAGTACACTAAAGCTACAATTTTTATGAAAAAAACTATCAAAACACTTTTTATCGTCTTCTTTGGTTTGATTGCGGCCCTAGCGCTTGCCGTCGTCATAGCGCCAACTTTCTTTAAAGACAAACTTGTCGAGGTAGTCAAAAAGGAGGTCAACGCCCGTGTTGAAGGGGAGGTTGATTTTAGCGAAGTTGATGTCACATGGTGGTCTTCTTTTCCTGATGTGTCTGTGGCTCTGCAAGACTTGTATGTGACAGGCGCAAAATCAGATACGACTCAATCCAACTTGCTCACCGCCAAATCATTATCTCTAGGATTTGATTTTATGTCGGTGTGGTCTCAAGGCGATTCGCTCGAAATCAAATCCTTTCAGATCGATGAGCCACACATATTTGTGCTAGTCGACGACGCGGGTAAAGCGAATTATGATCTCGTCGCTACGAACTCATCGCCAGAAACGACTTCATCCTCTTCGATAAAATTTGATTTATCGGATTACACCATCACAAATGGTCAAATCCGATATATAGACAGAACAAGCGGTATGGATGTGCATCTGCAAGATGTCGATCATACCGGCTCATTGACGTATGACGACGACAATCTGATACTGGATGCACTATTAAAAAGTGATGCGCTCACATATCAACAGGATGGAATTGCATATTTGAATAAGACTGATGTCAATTTCGATGGAAAATTAAATTTCGACCTAGCTAATCAAACCTATACTTTTTTAGAAAATGATTTAATGCTGAATGCTTTGCAACTATTTTTTGACGGATCTGTCACTCAAAATGATGACGATATCAACTTTAATGTGAAAATTAATACGCGAAAAAATACCTTCGAAAGCTTTCTCTCTCTCTTGCCAAATATGTACAGTGCCGACTTTGATAAAATAAAGACAAGAGGAAATCTAACACTCAATGGGCAAATAAATGGAATTTTAAATATAGCCAAAAAAAAATATCCTAAATATTCGTTTAATATAAAAGTGGATGACGGATGGTTTCAACTTCCTGAGAAATCGGAGGCACTCTCAGACATCTTTATCAACGCTTCAATCAATAATAATGGAACTAGTTTTGATCCGACGAAAGTGAACGTGCCAGTTTTTCGATTCACTTTAAACGGTGAAGAAATAAAAGGTAATATCGATCTGGATAACAAATCAGATAATCAAATTTTTGACGGAGCGATAGCTGGAAAATTGAATCTGGCAGATCTTTCAGATGTCTATCCGATGCCTGGAGTCAGTGAGATGTCAGGCCTACTCGACATCAATGCCACATTTGCAGGCAACTCAAATGCTGTAGCCCGAAACGACATGTCGCAGTTATCATACGGCGGGTATATCAATGGGAGTGACATCCAATTAGAAATGGATGGTCAACCAAGTATTAATTTAAAGAATATCTCATCCGAAATAAAAGATGATCGAATTGACATATCATCCTTGAATGGTCAATATGGGCAAACAGACTTTTCGGGTTCAGCGCAACTAAGTCCCATTTCATCTTTCATCACGGAAAGTACTACACCCATAAAAACAACATTAAATATCTCTGGTAATACATTAAATTTAAATGAATTTTTAAGTGAAGAGCCATCAGCTTCCGCACCGGCATCTTCAACAACTGCCAACGAAGAAAATTTACTTATTAAAAATTTGGTGTTTGATATAAAAGGAAATTACGATAAAGTTGTGTACGAAGATTATGATTTAAAAAATATAAATACAGATGTAAGTGGATCATTGCAAAAAATTGAAATCAAAGAGTTCGATGGTACGGTAAATAATGGCCCGGTATCAGCGTCCGGTCAATTGACCAATGTGTATGGTTATACCTATCTCAATGAAACCTTAGGAGGACGTTTAAATGTAAATGCCGCATCCTTTGACGTCGACGACTGGATGGTTGACGAGGCCCCGACTACGGAACAGCAGTCGAGCGAAGAAACAAGCTATGCCGTCATTCCTGATCGAATGGATATGGTCATCGACCTCAATGTGGGAAAATTGAACTATGATAAAATCGATGTCAATAATGCCAAAGGCCAACTAGTCATGAAAGATCAACGCATAGCATTCAATGACATTAAGGGTCAGGCGATGAATGGTGACTTTGGTCTGGACGGGTATTATCAATTTGATGGTAGCGGCCAACCGTTGTTTAAGCTCGACTACGACGTTTCCAAGTTCTCATTTGAAGAGACTTTCAATCAAGTGGAGACAGCCAAGTTTCTTTTACCAATTATTAAGTTTTTAAAAGGCACATTTAATAGCAACATGTCTTTTGAGGGAGCTTTGAAACCGGGATACATGCCTGATTTAACAAGTATAGATGGCGCAGGTTTATTAGAAACATTTCATGCTACGATTAATAATAGTCAAACATTAAATAAGATATCCCAACTTACCAATCTCGATGCACTAAATAAATTATCAGTTGAACGAACAAAAAATCGCTTTTCTGTTGAAAATGGGACTTTGAGTATTGATCCTTTTGAGCAATCCGTTGACGATATTCATGCGTTGATATCGGGTAGTCATAAATTGACCGGCGATATGAATTATAAGTTAGCACTCACGATTCCTACCGAAAAATTTAATCGCAAAGGTTTCCCAATTAATTTAAAAGAACAATTTAATTCGGTACAGAAAAAATTACAAAAATTCGGAATGCCGTTGGAAGACACTGAGTCAGTTCGCGTGGATATATCGCTGACAGGCAGTTTGACAGATCCAAAAATCGGTGTCAAGCTCGTTGATTTTTCAAAAGACAAAGTAGGCGATGCCGTAAAAAACATGGCCAAGCAAGCGAAAGATAGCGTAACCACTGTCGCGAAAACTCGAATTATTGACGCAGTCAGCAACGGAAAAGATTCCACTTCAACAACTGTAAAAGACGCTGTTAAAACTCGCGCTGAGGAAGAAGTCAAGAAAAAGATCGAAGAAGAGGTCAAGCCCGTTCGTGACACGGTGGCCAAAAAAGTCGAAGAGGCTGTCAAAGATAAAGTCAGTGAGGAATTAAAGGATAAGGTCGATGACGAGACGAAGAAGAAGGCCGAAGAAGCGTTGGAGAAATGGAATCCATTTAAGAAGAAAAAGAAGGATGGAGGGTAGTGTGCGTGGAAGATCATGGTGGCACCAAAACTCGCCTTGCACTTGAAGTGCAAGGCGAGTTTTGGTGCCACCGTCATTATGTTAAATAGAACGCCTTCGATGCCCTACAACCCCCGTTAAATATACAACACTACTTTCAAAAAGGTTGCCGAAATAATCTTTTGATATTTTAGAAGACGTGACATTTGATTAATACCGAGTTTTTTTAACACCATTGACGACTCGGAAAATGATATAAGTAGAAGCTTGATTTCTGCATAAACATGGCTAAAGAAACTACATATTGAGAAGGTTGTGTACGCAATTTCGTCATGGTTTTCTGGAGAGTTTGAAATCTCCCGTCGACTTGAATTTAATATTTAAATGGCATCCGATTAGCATACAATTGTAAGTCATCGAAGAAAAATGGCAAAGAGAATTTTGAAATATATAGGCTTAATTTTACTTATCTATGTGTTTCTATGTCTTATCACGCCATTTAATAAAACTCTTAGAAACCGATCAATTAAAAATCAAATTAATTATCTTTCAAGTATCCTTGATAAGGGATATGATGATAAACTGCAAGGACGATTTCCTGAAGGAAAATTGTTTAGTAATTGCTTACTCGCTTTATCTATAATTGAATTCTGCGATAAGAATGGAATAGTAGATAAAAAATATGCAACTATAATAGACAACTGCATTAGAAGAATCCAATCTCAAAATGCAAAAAATGTATTTAATGCAGAGCTGCAACCCAAATATGGTGCATTCTACCAAGGCTGGTCTAACTTGGTCTACTCAACATACACCAAGAGTGAACTTATAAATTTTTCCAAATATTCGCTGGATGTGGTTGAAAAGCTTGAAAACTTTGAAACAACTATAGAAAATATCCAAACGGATAGTCTAAGAATAATTGAAACCTATGCTGGATCCAATTGGCCAGCTGACAATATGATTGGTGTTTCATCGCTACAAAATGATAGTCTCAAATCAACATGGATAAATTTATTATTAAATACCAGTGAACACAATAGCAATTTAATTCATCATTCTGGAAGTCAAAAAAGCATTATAAGGGGTTCTTCTACTTCCATGATTACATATTGTCTCAAAAAGAGTGGATATGAAAGAGTTGAGGATTATAATAAAGCATTTGAAGAGATTTTTATCGATACATATTGGGGCATTCAACTTGTCCAAGAAAATGAAGATGGCTCAAATAATATGGATGTTGATTCTGGGCCTGTGTTATTTGGCTATGGAGCATCAGCGACTATTATGAATATCAAAACACAAGCAAGCCTTAAGAAGCCAAATGCCAAAATTACTTGGGCTGCAATACACTTAATTTCACTTCCAATTAATATATTTGAAAAGAAGTATTTAATTTTAAAGAAAGAACCAATGCTTGATTTTTTCATGTTATGGTCAAGCACTGAATTATAAATAAAAGTCGATTTTTATCGCATCATGTCGGATTGGTAATTGCCAATCCGTTTAGAAGAAAAACCAATAATCGGCATAAAAATTAATCTTGCCTCGCAAATACCTTCTGCAACAATTCAGTCGTACGCTGATCCTTATCTCCTCGGATGCCTTGCTCTTTTACTCTTATAAGGCTAAACAATCCGTCCAATCCTTTAGTATTTACATGATCATCCAGCTCTGGATTCATCTTACTTACGAATGGAATTTTATTGTAAGCTTCTGTGACTGACCGCCAATAAGTGCGTGCATTGACTTCATCTAAGCTATTTTGGATAACCGGCATGAATGCATTATATAAGTTCGTGCGCGTCGTGCGATCTAAATACTGGGTGGCGGCATCTTTCTCTCCAAGCAAGATATTAGTCGCGTCTTTTATTGTCATTTGTTTTATCGCATTTACGAATATGGGCGTCGCTTTGGCAGCAGCTAATTCGGCTGCTTGATTCATTTTATCGATCAAATCTTTCTCTACATTCTCGAAGCCCGGCACCATTTTGACTTTATTGATCACTTTTTGGGCATCTTCTGGTATGAGTATCTTATAAGGACTTTCGAGGTATCCATTATCGGCAGATAGCTGTTTGACAGCCTTGTCTACACCCAAATTGAGCGCTTGCTTCAAGGCAGCACCCGTCTCGTCCTCCATTGACGATTCTCCTTCGATGACGTTTTTGGCTTTGTTCAATAAGTCTCCGATCTGCCCATAGTTGACAGATATAAAAGAAGCCATTAGGACAATGAGTACAGCACATTTTTTCATCATTATAAGTTTTGTTGACACCGTTATTAACGCCTACAAGGTCGCAAATTGTTTCTTCTTAAGTGTTAGTATTCTATTAAAACATACGTAATTCACCGTCGAGAGTTTGTGCGTCGAGAGTCGCATCATTCTATCCTAGACAGTTTCTACGCAGTTTTTTGAAATGTTGAAATGGTTAAAAAATGATTTAATCACAGGCAACCAATTTGGATGCCTAGGCATAATGCAGGTGTTCGTTTTATGGAAATAATCTGAAATGGACAGATCAAAGAATATTTAACAACTTTTAAAAAACAAAAAATGAAATCTTTAAAAACTTTAATTTTTGCTGGAATGATTCTGGCATTTATGACGGGATGTGACGATGACGAAGGCAATATGCCAACAAGTCAAAACTTCACAGTGACAATAGAAAATGTCGTAACGCCTCAGCCATATTTTGCAAGCGGTAGTTTTGCTGTTCCTGTCGGTCAAAGCAATCCGGCTCCACTATTTCCTGGTGACGAATATCAAATTACCATCAATGCTGGACCTAGTGTCACTCCAATGGATGGCGGGACAAGATTGTCTTTTGCGACCATGTTTGTACAATCCAATGACTTATTTTTAGCGCCCGACGGTGCTGGAATTTCCCTATATAATAGTAATGGTAACCCTGTTGGGGGTGGTGCAGAAGTAGATGTTACCAATCAAGTACTCCTTTGGGATGCCGGTACAGAAATCAATGACGTGACAGGAAGTGCTAGCCAAAAACCACAGCAAGCGCCTATGGCAACAGATATAGGTACTGACGAAAATGGCGTTGTATCACGCATCTCGGGTAATTCTGATGGAACAAATGTACTTCCAGCAGTGAGTGATGTTATACAAGTGACTGTCGAACATCAAGGTGGTACAGAATTTTTAGTGCGCATGGTCAATGTATCAAACGGTAATACTATTGCGACTCCAGCACAAGGTGTTGGTACTACGGCTGCTGTACCGATTTCACCAGGCGTATTTATCGTTCATACATCTGACAACCCAATGTTTACAGAGGGCGAAGAAGCGAGCGAAGGAATTGAAGATATAGCTGAAGATGGATTTTTCGATGTTGAACTCGAACGTGCTGAAAATAGCACGGGACTTATAGTGCCTCTTTCTCCAGGGGTCTGGGCTGTGCATGACGACGGGACTAATCCGCTATTTAATGTAAATATGCCTGATTTCGGTGAAGGTTTGGAAGCTATTGCTGAAGATGGAGCGGCTGCCACAGCTGCTAATTCGTTAGTGACAAAAGCTGGCGTTAGCAATAGCGGCATGTTCAACACACCGGTTGGTATGACTTCTCCTGGTGCTATCGGACCTGGTGGTTCGTATACATTCTCATTCACCGCGTCATCAGGAGATCGACTTTCGTTGGCGACGATGATGGTGCAGAGTAATGACTGGATTTATAGCTTTTCAGAGAATGGTATAGCACTATTCAATGGCGATAATGCCGTTACAGGTGATGTCACAAGTAGTTTAAATTTATATGACGTAGGAACTGAAGCAGACGAATTTCCAGGAGCTGGTTTGAATCAAGTTATCCGCCAATCAAGTGCGGATGCAGGATCTGCAGATTCGAATACAAATGTCCGTGCGGTCAATAGTCCTCCATCAAATGTACCTGCACTTAGTGATGTTATTCGCGTGACTATTTCTCAATAATAATTTAAACGCAAACCCCGTAGGCTAAATATGTTTTTGGTCACTGGAGGTCGCTCAGGCGAGTGATCTCCTCTTTTGAAAACAAATATTAATGTAAATACCCGACTAGAATCGCATAGATACTAGTCGGGTATTTTAATTCCATTCTATAAAATGAATTTCTTAATTAGCAAGAAATCACACAATTTTCTGCATCCATAAATTCTGACGCTGTCATACGGTCTGCATCAGCTTCGTTGAGCCAAACTTTCTTGCCTAATAAATAGCGAAATAAATGCTCTTGATCTTTATCAAGGTCTTTCACAAGCTTGAAGGATCCATCTTTCAAGCGCTTCATCGCTTCGGGTTTCCAATTATTAAAGCTCCCAACGAGGTATGCTTTTTTATGCCCATCTGTGTGCTCTTCATCAACGCGAAAAGTTACTTTACAAATGGGTTTTGATTTTAGAAATTGCTTTTTAATACTCATATTGAATTAGAATTGTTTTCTATTAAATAAAATTAGCACATTCGACTTTTGATGTAATCGTTATTGTCTGTATAGTTTTTTATACTCAATTTGAACATTTTTCAATGTTCGCAACGCTTCAGTTTTAGTTTTCTTCCAGTCATCAGCCTTGTTCGTTTTTACTTTTTTCATTTGGCGCGACAGACGTGTTCGAAGCTTTTTAATACCTTTCAATTGTGTTTCTAGCTTGATTTTATTTTCGCCATTCGCTGACTTGATAGCTTTCTCCAATCGAGTGAATTCCCGATCAAAATCATCACTCCACCCGTCAAGTTGTTTCATTATCTCAGTACGCTGCTCTGGGATAGTTTTCCCTTTTTTGCTAGCAGATGTTGAAGTCTTTGAAGCACCATTACTTGACTTGGCATTATCTGAGTTACAGGATGCAGCTAGCATGAGGCCGAAAAGCAAGATTGCTGGTATTTTAAGACGCTTTATAAAGTTCATTTTTATAATTTTTGTTACTGCAAATATCGGTATTTCTATAAAACTTTAGTTGATCACTTGGTTCAAATGTTTATGTCTGGTCTCCCCCACATCTGGTTCTTGATTGACACATAGTTTTTCGTTCTTATAGGAGCATAAAAAAGGCATGATCGTGAAGACCATGCCGTGTAAATTTTAATATAATTTGTTGTTATTCGTCGTCGTCAAACATGCCGTCTAAGTCGTTCTCCATTTTTTCCATATTTCTCTCGAGATCAACTTTAAACTCCTTCCAGTTTTTACTTGTGCGGTCACCTAATCGCTCCATATCGTTTTCGACACGCTGACCCCATCGTTTTAGGTCTGCAATTTTTTCATTGATTTCCTTCTTACCTTCTTCACTTGCGTCTTCCATATCAGCCTCGAGTTGATCGATTTCAGCATCGATATCGTCTCCCCATTCCTTCAATTCTGCCTTGGCCTCGGCGCTTTCCCTTTTAAATGCTTGTTCCATTTGCTCCATTTCTTCATCCACTTCATTTTCCATCTTGTCAGCTTTTGAATCTGCATTTTCGCAAGATGTGATAGCCATTGTCCCGGCGATCGCAAAAAGGAATAAAAATAATTTAATAGTCTTCATAATAGTTTTATTTAAGTTTTTTAATGTTGGACGGATAAAGCATAGTTTATCGTCGTGCATAGGACACTCCCAAATCAAATTTTTGTTCGATTAAGTTGTTGGCTCTCTTAGAAGGAACCGTATACACCTACTTTGAAGTTACGGCCAGGCGCGGATAGACCAGAGGAGAATGTTCTATAATGTCGATCAGACAAGTTCTCAACTCCGACTTTAAATCGCAATAAGTCATGAGCTTTGAGAGAAGCATATATATTGAGCGTAGACCAAGCCAGACTACCTTCAGGTGTAGCCAGTTCAAGGTTATCAGATGATCCTGGAGCAAAATCTTCGGCATCTTTCATGCCATTGAAAAGGTATTTCATCGATGCTTGAAATCGACCTCGCTCATACGTCATTGTGGTATGTCCATATATAGGCGGGATGTGCGCAAGGGGCATGGTTTCTTCGTCCTGGTCTGCGCGTCCGCGTTGCCAGTTCAGCGCACCTTTAATAGATAGCGCCTTTGTCAGTCGTGCATCCACTTGAAAAGATGTGCCGACGATAAATCCTCTGTTTGCGTTCACTTTTGCCTGAACATCTAACTCGCGACCTAAGTATGTATATGTAGTTTCTCCAGATGGAAGAGCGAAATTTTGTCTGACGATTGCATCTTTGATCTTAGTATAAAAGATCGTCGCTCCTATGTTTATCTGAGGAAATACATCCTTAGTTCGATGAAATGCATGTTGTAAGCCTGTCTCTATATTCCATGTATTTTCAGGAGTTAATCCAGCATTTGGAATCGAAATATTTCTTCCAGAGCGCACACGTATTTTTCCGAAATCATCAACATTCGGGGCGCGAAAGGCCGTGCCCGTAAATAAACGCCAATTTGTTTGCGGAGAAATATTATAATTAAATCCCGCTAACCATGTCGCAGATATACTTTTCTGTGAAATACCCGTGTAAAAAAATTCCGGCCATACGAAAAAATCATCTCGACTATATCTGACATTTAAATTATTATAATTAATTCGACCTCCGAGTTGAATCGTATATTTTTCTTTTTTCAGTTGATATAATCCATAGATTCCTGCATCATGCATATTGCTTCTATCCGACGGGTATCGCGTAAATACATCTTTTGATATCTCATTCGTTTCTATGTTTTCCCTTGTTGCCTCAGAGTTCACTCGATTAAATCGATATTCCATTCCGTATAAAATTTCCTGATTTTTTTTACGGCCTATTTTTTTGAATAAATCAGCATTTAATGAGTAGACATCGACCGTCTCAAGATTTGAAATGAGGTCAGGGCTTTGAAACGTCCGCTGATGCCGATCCTCATGTATGCGCTGATATGCCGCTTGAAACTGTAGTCGGTCAAGCAACTTAGCACTAGTTTGTTGATCATATCGCAGGGCCGCTAAATATCGCTTTTGTGGACCGTAGTACCATTCACTATTCAGTGGATCTCCGTCAGTATCGACTTCTGTCAATTCATCGTAACGTGGTATGTCGGAAGTCGTTGAGTATTGAATATTTAATCCTAAATATTTTTTATCGGTAAACTTGTATGTAAATTTCTGAAGCGCATCCAATTGTTGATATTTAGTAAAGCGCTGTAATTCCACATCTGCATTTTGAATAATTTCGTCCGTTTCTGGATTTACATAAAAAATTCGTTTTCCAAAATCTGGATAGTCCTCCGAATAGTTTTTTCCAGCTCGCAGATCACCGAAGTCAGAATATGTAATCGAAGTTAGTGAAGCTAGATTTTTTCCAGCAGCGTTTAAATGAAAATGGCCTGAGCCTTCAGAATTTGCGGTTGCCGTTCGCACATAATATCCACCTGATATCGTAGGTTTTTCGGCAGAACTAAATCGGGGTCTTAACGTCTCAAAATGGATAACCCCACCAAGCGCATCACTACCATATAATATACTACCAGGACCGTAAAGCGTGGTGATATTATTAAGTATAGCTTGGTCGACCGTGATTGCGTTTTGTAAATGACCTGATCTATATATGGCGTTATTCATGCGCACACCATCGATGACCAACAACACTTTGTTGGCTTCAAAACCCCTCAGAATTGGACTTCCGCCACCCATTTGACTCCGCTGGATATATGCACCACCCTGTTGTTCAAGAGCTTCGACACTGGTCTGCGATTGAAACTGCTGAATGGCCTTTTTATCGATGACATCTACTTGAAAAGTCGTTTTTTGTGCCTCTGATGTCTGCCCAACAATGTTAATCGTCTTCAAGTTGATCACGTCCGGTTCTAGGGCTATCCTGATGTTGTGTTCTTTGAGGCAACTAAGTGTAAGCAGATGGTCAACGTATCCGAAATATGAAATGGTAAACTTTTCTTGATCGCATGTTAAGTCAACCTCTAGCAAACCGTCAAAGTCTGTAAACCCAATGATTTTATCGACCTGATCGTATAAGGTTGCGCCGACAACAGCGACATTATCTTCATCAACTACATGAATAGAAGCCTTTTGTGCGCTGGCTAGCATGCCCAAACAAAGACACATAAATGATAAGATGATTCTCAAATTCATTACGACAAATATATCAATAAACGTCTGAGGATGTGCGGATGCCTATCTATGAAAAATGCGATTTTTTCAAATCGTTAAACCTATAGATTCTTGGTGAAGCCTAAAAATATAAACGACTACATTCACCTTGGGTTTTAGGTGAACTGAGGTGTAGTTTTAATCACTACGTGTTTCAACCGTCAATTAGTTTTATTATTATTGTCCCTTGAACACTAACTCATGTGATGACAACAATGAAACATTTTATTTCAATAATCGAAGTTCAATCTGTCTTAATTATTTTTCTTTTAGGTTTCGTTTCGACAAATTGTATAGCTCAGGATACGCTGGTAGTCGATTTATTTGCGACAACAGATAATTTTTTGAAGAATGAAGTTGTAGCAGAGGATATTATGGCGATTGTTTCACGGCACAAAGAAACGAGCATAGAAGTAAAACGATTTCTTGATCCGGTAACTGGACACAAATCTAAAAAATATAATAATTCTTGGGCTTTGTACTATGAAGGTGAATACTACTTCAATCTCGGGTATTCAGACAATCTCACTCGCAGGAAAGCCTTTGTTAAAATCCAAGATAAAGGCCCAAAATACGCTTCTGTTTATTTCGACCATAATTCAACTAGCAGCCTTAAACCAACGGAATCCAGCCCGTACTACGGCCTTGGTTTACTTGGCTATACATTATCTCGAGCGAGTAAGTCAAAAATGCACTGGTTAACAGATAACGGTCACAAATCGTATGTTTTATTGATTGACTTGCTAGATATTAAGAAGCAAAGCGATGGACGACATGCCGGTAGTATAGGCTTTTTACTAACATATCGACTAGTCAAAAAATTATTTTTACCGAATATGAAAAAAGAAGAAATAAAAAAACTCTCGATCGAGGATATTCACCGTATCATCAGAGAGCATAATAAATTATACTCACCACTAAATTAGTTTAAACTTTGACTGAAGAAAACTACTGGACAACTAGATACAATGAAAACAACACCGGTTGGGACTTGAGTCAGCCGTCACCACCTATAACTACGTTTTTTAACGCCGAAACAGATACTGAACTACGAATTTTAATCCCTGGTGCAGGCAATGCGTATGAAGCGGAATATCTGTTCGACAAAGGTTTTCGAAACGTGCATGTGATGGATGTTTCAAAAAAACCGTTGCAAAACTTACAAAATCGATCACCTCACTTTCCATCGAAACAGATATTACACGGTGATTTTTTTGAGCACCAAGGATCTTACGATTTAATTATTGAACAAACATTTTTTTGTTCTTTTGAGCCAACTCCGCAAAATCGACTACGGTATTTCGAGAAGATGTCGAATCTATTAAAACCTGATGGTCGATTGATCGGACTTTGGTTTAATCACCCGTTAACCAAAGATTCGAAACGCCCCTTTGGAGGTAATCGAAACGAATACATTGGATACGCCGAAAACTACTTTCACGTCGAGAAGTTAGAACCTTGCATGAATTCCATTGACTCCAGACAAGGACGCGAATTATTTGGCATCTTCCAAAAGAAGTAAAGTTTTCTAAAGCATTTCAGTCTCAATGTTCAACAGCCAGATTGATCTTGAACAATCATTGGTAACTTTGTGTCTTATGTGCTCACAATCGATACATCAAAAGTTCGTATTAATATGATTCAGTCTTATAAGTCGGTGCGCCAACGAACACTGGATCTTTGTGAACCTTTAGGCGTAGAGGATTATACTCCGCAGTCGGCTGTATTTGCGAGTCCACCTAAATGGCATATTGCTCATGTCACATGGTTTTTTGAAGAGATGATCCTCAAAAAATCTATCACCAACTACGAAGTTTTCGACGAGTCTTTTTCTTTTCTATTCAACAGTTATTATAACTCAATCGGTGAGCGTTTAGAGCGACATAATCGCGGATTAATTACTCGACCCACTGTCGATTATATTATTCGCTATCGAAAACATGTTGATGAGCATATGATCAATTTATTAGAAAATAATTCCTCGGATGAATTAAATAAAATGATAGTGCTAGGAATAAATCACGAACAACAGCACCAAGAATTATTAATCACCGACTTGAAATATACATTTTCATGCAACCCACTCTACCCTATTTATTCTGAATCGAATTTATTAAAAGATAACGACCAAACCACTGGCTGGATTTCCATCGATGAAGGTATCTATGAAATTGGACATAGCACCAACGATTTTTGTTTTGACAATGAGCTAGGACGTCACCGGGTATTTTTAGAGTCGTTCGATATTTCATCGAGTTTAGTTACCAATGCAGCCTTTATAAAATTCATTGAGGAAGGAGGATACGAAACCGCCCGATATTGGTTAGATGAAGGTTGGCATTGGTTAAACGAGAATAAAATAAAGCAACCCCTATATTGGAAAAATATTGATGGTGAATGGCACCAATATACGTTATCGGGGCTTCAAAAAATAGATCCGTCCGGTATACTCACACATGTTTCATTATATGAAGCCATGGCTTTTGCATGTTACAATGATATGAGGCTACCCACAGAATTTGAATGGGAAGTAGCGTCTTCACAGTTTAATTGGGGTCAGCGCTGGGAATGGACCAATTCAGCATATCTGCCATACCCGGGATTCAATACCGCCGAGGGCCCTGTGGGCGAATACAACGGGAAATTTATGATGAGTCAGATGGTATTGCGTGGAGCATCCGTTGCAACATCGCCCGGTCACAGTCGCCACACATACCGCAATTTCTTCACCCCTGAAACACGTTGGCAATATTCAGGAATACGGTTAGTAAAGTAAATATGAATCAAGCATTTGCAAAAGATGTAGACGAAGGGTTATCTGCGTCAGAAAAACATTTATCTTCTAAATATTTCTATGATGAAATTGGTGATGGCATTTTTATAGAGATCATGCATATGCCTGAATATTATCTGACAAATGCAGAGCTCGAAATATTCCAACAACAAACCGAAAAAATAATTCTAGCTTTTAATCAACAACCGGATACGCATTTTGAATTAATAGAACTCGGAGCTGGTGATGGAACGAAAACTAAAGAAATATTAAAAAAACTAATTGCACTCAACTACACCTTTGACTATATTCCTGTTGATATATCTCACCATGCGCTCGATGATTTACAAGAGCGGTTATCGACAGAGCTAGCTGACCTCTCAGTGAAAACACGACCAGGTGATTATTTTGAGGTATTAAATTCGTTGCGCGAAAATAACCACCCGAAAATCATATTTTTTCTTGGATCAAATATTGGCAATCTAGAAGATTCCATAGCCAAAGACTTTATGTGTCAGCTTGACGAGGTTCTGAATTCGGGCGACAAAGTGCTTTTAGGGACGGACTTAATTAAGTCAAAAGATATCGTACTTCCCGCATACAATGATGCTCAAGGCATTACCGCTCGCTTTAATTTGAACCTATTGACTCGAATCAATCGTGAACTTGATGCAGACTTTAAGGTAGATGCATTTCAACATTTATGCACCTATGAAGCGTCAGAGGGAGTTGTCCGAAGTTTTTTAGTCAGCAAGGAGCAACAACAAGTTTCAGTTGGTCGTCTGAATAAGAAATTTAATTTTAACAAAGGTGAGCGCATACACACCGAAACTTCTCGAAAATATAATGATGATATTTTGAATCAAATACTCGAAGTAACCAATATCGAAATTGCTCACAAATTTGTTGATTCAAATAATTTATTCGCCGATTACATTCTGAATAAAAAATAAATGACGAGTCACAAAATCGGAATAATAGGGCTCGGTCATTTTAGCACCCAATACTATCAATCTGAATTACATCGTAGATATAATAAAATTCAAAGCGGATATGCTACATTTTCCTTTTTATTATATCAGGTTGATTTTAATTTAATCAACCCCTATTTACCTTCTCAGTTTGATATATTGGTTCCGACCATACAAAAAATGATAGATAATATTCATGGGCTGAATATTGAGCATTTAATTGTTCCAAACATTACGCTTCATGAAACTATTGATAAGCTAGATCTTCCGTTTCAACTTATTCATCCGATTGATTTGGCGCTTGAAAAAATTTCAACTAGCATACATAGATCAATTGTGCTGTTTGGGACTCGCCATACCATGTCGTCTGGATATATAATTAAGAAGTTTCAAGACGGTGGTATCGATGTGCTTACTCCAAGCAAGGACGATATACAGGCCATCGACATAATCAGACAAAAAATTTACGCCGGCACGGCAACTCCTACAGACCGCCAAACATATCTCAATTTACAAGCTAAATATGCTGCCGAATACCCAATAGTTATCGCATGTACCGAATTGTCACTTTGGAGCAGTTCGGCAGATGACAATAGGATTGTAGACATGGCGAGCTTACAAATCGATCAAGCTATACGTATTTACACAACATAAATCAGTTGTTTGACTTCTGCATTTCGCACTACTAAATCAGATTATTTGCAGCGTTTTTCTATCAATCTGCATTATATGATTGTGACACGTTTTTTTAATCATACAAAATGTAAACACATGAATTTATCAAAATCTTTACTCCAAGCAGTATTTGTCGGTATGACTGCCGGTGCCATGATCACGTCTTGTACCGTCGCAGAGACCCTTGAAGACATAGAAACTGACTTGACTGAGGTGCACAATGATGTGTTCAATAAAGACGGTAACAATACCGAAGGCACATGCGGGACAGATGGTTGGGACTGTTGTATGGCTTGTGGCCTTGGATAACATTACATTCTTTTTTTGATAAAAGCAGTTCTGAAAGGCCAGTGTCTTATTCGACTTTAAAAAGTTATAGCTTAAATGATAGACGAAACATTGCGAATAAATGCCACGCTTGCCTGTAATTTGGACTCCAATATTTTACAGGCGGCATGGCCTTTATTTAACGAAAGTAAAGTTGATGCCATCGAGTGGTCGTTTGATGCGCTTTTTAAATATAAGGCCATTCCGATTTGGTTTCATGAACTAGTAGCGGCCTTCAGTGATGGAAAACGACTTATTGGTCACGGCGTTTATTTCTCGATATTCTCAGGTCGGTGGTCTGAGCAACATCAGCTGTGGCTTGACAGATTGAGGCAGCTGTGTACGGTTTATCAATTCGATCACATTACAGAACATTTTGGCTTCATGACCGGTTTGGATTTTCATCAAGGAGCACCTATGAGCATACCTTTTACTCCTGAAAATCTATCACTTGGCCAAGACCGACTCATGCGATTGAGTGACGCTTGCAAGTGTCCTGTTGGTTTAGAAAATTTAGCCTTTGCATTTACGGCCGACCATGTTAAGACTCACGGTGAATTTTTATCAAAATTAATTCAGCCGGTAAATGGTTTTATTATTTTAGATCTCCACAATTTATATTGTCAAGCCCAGAATTTTTCTATTTCCTATGAAGACCTTGTTTCATTTTATGATCTTAATTCCGTCCGTGAAATTCATATTTCTGGAGGGAGTTGGGAACCTTTCAGTGATGACCCAAATATTAAAATAAGAAGAGATACACACGATAATCGCGTTCCTGCTGATGTATTCAAATTCTTAAAGGCAACCATACCAAAGTGTCCCAATTTAAAATATGTAACACTCGAACAAGTATCTTCCGGCTTGACAGATGAAACAGAGCGTAAACACTTTCAGGCAGATTTTGAACATATGCGTTCGATTATCTCAAGTTCTGAAGAACCCGATTTGGCAAGATCTAATGTGTTTGATCCTCCAAAATATCATTTATTGGACGTCATTTGTGAGAGCACGGCATTACAAGAACAGCAAACACAGCTTTCGAATATTTTATCGGATAGCACCACACTTGCGGAAGCGAAGATTCACCTAGCTTCAGAACCTATTAAGACCGCCTGGCAAACAGCCACATGGCCGGATCACATGGTAGAGACGGCACTGAAGATCGTTCAAAAATGGGCATAATCTGTCCGTAGCTACAAAGTCCCACTTTATTAGACTAGAATTGGCAAATGAACCATAGTTTTGTCTATGCATTTAATCAGACTATGGATTTAGATTTATTTAATAAACTCGCTCAGACACTCTTCAATCTTGAAGCGTCGAACCCGGTCCCTACACCTATACCAGCTGATGACCTCTATGATCAACTAGACTTGTCTTTGTCAGATGACCCGGCTAGCGATCTAGACTATGAAAACGCGCTATTGGAATTGGTAGAGGCCGCTCCGAAAACATCGAGTAAATTATTTTTTAATCAACTTTTTGGTGGTCGAAAACCAGAATCGGTCCTTGGGGATTTATTGGCTGTTTTGCTCAACAATAGCATGTACACTTACAAAGTTGCTGGGGCTATGGTCGGTGTTGAAAAAATAATTATTAATAAAATAATAAATATCGTCGGATATCCGGCCACGGCAGATGGAACTTTTGCTTCCGGTGGTTCGATGACAAATTTAATGGCCATGATTATGGCCCGTGATAAAAAAATAGAGCAAGTACGCCACGTTGGGGTTCGTGAAAATATGATCGTTTACACTTCTGCGGAATCGCATTATTCTATTGAAAAAAATGCGGCCTTCATCGGTGTAGGACGTGATCAAGTACGAAAAATTGATACCGACGATCAAGGTCGCATGCTCGTCAATGTCCTTAGCGATAAAATAGCTGAGGACATTTTACAAGGTAACACACCTTTCTTTGTCAACGCTACGGCAGGTACTACCGTCCTTGGAGCTTTCGACCCTATCGCCGACCTAGCCGTAGTCTGTGATACGCATAATTTATGGTTGCATGTCGATGGCGCATATTGCGGTGGCGTGATCTTCAGTGCAAAACATGCCCATCTCATAGACGGCGTGGCTGAGGCAGATTCTTTCAGTTTTAACGCGCATAAAATGCTGAATACGTCCCTCACATGCTCATTAATAGTAACTAAAGAGCGGTCGGATTTATTAAAGAGTTTTTCAAACGATGCCGATTATCTCTATCAAACAGATGATGACGAATTTAATCTAGGCAAAACATCTTTACAATGTGGTCGAAGAAATGATGCATTGAAGGTTTGGACGCTTTGGAAATCCATTGGTACGCGTGGAATAAAACAAATGGTCGATAATCAATTTTTATTAGCAGATGTTGCTCGTGCATATATTTCGAATCATGTCGATTATACATTGTATAGTTTCGAAAACTCAATTAGTATTTGTTTTAATTATAAAAACACTGACCCAATAAAACTTTGTCGTGATCTCTATGAAAATGGAACGCTCATGGTCGGACATGGGTCATTTCGAGGTCAAAATTTTATTAGATTAATAACTATCAATTCTACATATTCAGAAGCCGACATACTTCAATTTTTCAATGTGCTTGAACAATTTGTTGCAGATCATGAAGATCAACCGGCAATATGATACTATTCCTGCTCACGATTTTATTTAGCTATATCGGGTCTATGCCGTTTGGTATGATCAATTTGAACGTTTTACACGCCCAAATAAATGACGGTAGAAAGGCTGCTTTACAGATGGCTGTTGGTGCTGCCTTGATTGAATGTGCACAGGGAGTCGTTGCCGCGATTATTTATTCTCGACTCATTCAATTTACACAGATAGCAGACATGCTCAGAATAGCAACAATAATAGTTTTAATCGGGTTAGCTATTTATTATTTTATAAAACCTAAGTCCGCATCCGCAGATCTGGCATCTGCAGATAAAAAATCTACTTCAAATCCATTTACGCAAGGTGTATTTCTTAGTTCAATAAATTTTATGGCGATTCCATTTTGGCTGATCATTATATCGATAATTTCAAGTTATATGATCGTTCAATGGGATACTTTTGAGATAGCTACTTTTGGTGTGGGTGCAGGTTTGGGAGGGTTTTTAACATCACTGACGTATGCCATCATTGGTCAGCGATTTATTAAACCTGAATCACTTGTATATAAAAATTTGAATTATATACTTGCTGTATTATTTTTAGGTATGGCGGCCTTCACAGGGTTAACTGCATTATAATTTAATTTTCCGACAACCGATTCGTAATTCTATCGGGGTAATCTGTTATGATGCCATCCACACCCATATCTGCAATTCGCTTTATGTCTTCGCGTTCATTTACTGTCCATGGAATGACTTTCATCCCTTTACCTTGCAGCATGACGACAGTTTTTTCATCTAACAATTGAAAGTCCGGACTATAGATTTCAGGCATAAAGGTTAGTTTTTCAAGACTAGCCTCAACTTCTTGCGATTCGTCGACAAGATATGCGAGTTGCTGATGCGGATAGCGTTCATGTAAGAATTCCAATGTCTCAACATCAAAACACTGAATGGTCGTTCGATTTTCGATACCTGTTTTCTGTACGATGTGCATGACAGCAATCACAAAGAATTTATATTCCGGATGGAATACGCCATCGAACCCCTTGTGTCTTTTAATTTCTAAATTATAATTAGGTGCTGAACGTCCTGTTTCGTTTGCGTGAACTTCGGCATCCGTCACCGCTTCTTCAAGAGTTGGCTTATGCGTTTTAATTTTTTTCTGATCTGGAAATAAAGGATTTCCAAGACTACCGCAATCATAATTGCTGATAATATTGCTATTAAACTCAAAAAGGTTGTAAGCCTTTTCCTCTTCCTTTATTATTCGATCACCGTCAGGCCTGATGCAAATATCCGCGTTCATCCACGGTTCGTGTGATACGAATACGACTGCATCCTTTGACATCACCAAGTCCATTTCTAGCGTGGAAACACCCATATCAAGTGCTGCTCGAAAACCCTCCAAACTATTTTCAGGATAAAGTCCTCGAGCACCTCGATGACCTTGAATGTCCATTGGTGCATAAAGCGGTGCCGGCCCATTTGATTGACATGACAACACCAAAACAGCAATTAACACAACAAACGTATACTTCATGTTAGTTGGCTTAAATGAATTATTTCTATGAAATAACTAAAGCGATAAAAATTAATTTACCTGTCGCATATGCACATCCATTTGCGGATATGGTATACCAATACCGGCTTTATCAAATTCTTTTTTGACATTTTCCTGTAAATAAAAATACACATCCCAATAGTGTTCACTTTTACAGAATGGGCGAGTCACCAAGTTGACGGAACTATCAGCAAGTTCGCCTACAGAAACTCCTTGCGGCGGATCTTTGATTATCTGGGTGCATGATTCACTGACTTGCATGATGATTCTTCGCGCATCATCGATGTTGTCATCATATCCGATTCCGAATGTTAATTCAACTCCTACAATGCCTTGCCCGGAGATATTTGTGATGTCGTTTCCGGTCACGTTGCTATTGGCAATGATTATTTTTCTGTTGTCCAGTTGTCGAAGTATTGTGTTGAAGGCATTGATTTCTTCAACCTTACCACGTGTTTGGCCGCCTCCTATAATCACGACATCGCCGGCTTTGAAAGGTTTGAATATCATTAACATCACGCCGCTTGCAAAATGCCCAATCGTGCCATTCAACGCCATTCCGACACCAATCATCAATGCGCCAAAAATCGCCACAAAAGATGTGGTTTCTATGCCAAACATGCTGATTACTGATAGTACCAACATGATTTTCAGAAAGATACTCAAAATTGATCCTAGAAATTTCTGAAGTGAAATATCCATTTTTTGACGATCCATGGTACGCATGGCAATCCGAACAACATTCTTAATAATGAAGAGCCCAACTATAAGAAAAATTACGGCTAGCGCAACTGTAGGTAAATAAATAAGAGCCTTTTCTTTTAATAGATCGAAATTCAAGTCCATGTGATGTTGCTTGTTAAGTTAAAAAATGATAAAGTGGGCGCTAAATTGGTTCGATTGGGCCGCTAAAATAGTATAAGTTCCGGACTTGTTGTTAGGTGCTAATTTCCAAGAAGTGAACTGGTAAAGTGAAATGTGCAGAACTCAAGAGAAGAGTTTAAAATAACGATGAAGGTTTCTCCAAGAAATTAAATATGACATTTTCTTGTCACGTCTAATCGTACATAGAAAATCCGGCTTCGATTATCTCAAAGCCGGATATAAGCACTCAATTATCAGGCAAGTACTTTTCTACTTCTTCATGACGATTCGGTGCGCGTACACACATCAAATTAATTTATTATTAGTGTTTATTAGGTTACATCGCCGCCGGATGTCCGCATCTATTAAATGGTCGACGTTTTCTTACCTTTTTTTTTTGCTGTCCAACGATCCGATATTTCATCGAGTTTGTATGACAAGTTTTCGATTCCATCTTCTACTTGACGAGCGATATTCTCCACATTAATCGGTCGACCTTGCATGGCCAACCGATCAATAGGTGTTTTTGCTTTTGGTACTGCGATGAGTAAGAATAAATAGACAAGTACGCCTGCTCCACCTCCCGCAAATGCGATGACAAAAATCAATCGAATCCAAATTGGATCTGCCAATCCAAAATATGCCGCAAGTCCAGAACATACACCACCTATGACTTTATCGTCAGGATTACGGAATAGTCGTTTACCTTTACTTTTTGTAGTACCTCCGTCATGATCCATTGCTTGATGATCAAAACTTCGACTTTCTTCCGCGCCGAACTCTTCAGGAGTTCCTAATATTTTGATTGCTTGTTCCACATCTCGTGCGCTGACGATTGGTCGCTTATTTGCACGTTCGGTCAATAGTTCTGCAAATCGTAGTTCGATGTCATGGACAATTTCTTCGCATCCCTCCGATGCCGAAAAGTGATGTTCAATAACATTCAAGTAATCCTGTAATTCATCAAATGCGTCTTGGTCTATGATAAATGGATATCCACCAATATTTACGTTAATCGTTCGGTTCATTTTGCCTGTTTTTTAATTGAGTAATTGACTGCTTTATTGAGTTGCTTCCAACTCGAAGTTAAATTGGTTAAGAAGGACGAACCTTCATCGGTTATTTGATAATATTTTCGGGGCGGTCCGGACGGTGATTCTTGCCAATAATAATCGACCAGACCTGATTTTTTTAATCTCGATAAAAGTGGATATAGTGTGCCTTCGACTACGATAAGTTCAGCTGATTTTAATTTGCTGATCATATCAGATGGATAGGCCGCTTCTTTAGCCACCAGTCCCAGCACGCACATTTCGAGCACGCCTTTTCTCATCTGAGCTTTTGTGTTTTCGATTTTCATAATACAAATATACAGCCCCGCAAGGTACTATGCAATACCAAGTACCTTGTTTTGGCATTTTTAACGACGTTTCAATTGAAACTTCGGATGAATCTTTAAATAAAATCGATGAAAAAAATATTCCTGAATGTGACAGATCAGGCTATACAATGCTTAACACGCAAACACATACATCTATAAATCAGTAGGTTACGTCAGTTAACCACAATCCGTGAGCTGGTGCTTGCTCAAAATGTGTTAGCCGTTCATGGCGGACAACGACCTGTTCCATGAGCGTTTCTTTAGTCAATCGACCCTGACCGACCTTGACAGCCGCTGCGATCATCATACGGACCATACCTCTCAAAAATCGATTGGCGGAAACGCTTATAGTAAATTCATCATGACAGATATCTGATCGTTTTATCGATGATATGGTGCATCGTGTATGTTTATATACATCGGGCGTTTTACATAGCGCCGCAAAGTCATTGACTTGTTTTAATATTTCCAAAGCCTCATCCAATCGATCAAAATTAATACTGTCAAAATCGATTTCTGTACTGACTTGATTTCGCAACGGATTTTTTAATCCATGAAAGTGGTAAGTATATGTTCTGACTTTTGCATCGCGTTGAGCATGCGCTTGTTTGGAAACGGAGTAGATTTTTTTAATAGCGATATCAAATGGAAGCATTTTATTAATTTGAAAAATAAAATGCTCGCCTGGAATTTCATTAGTAATAATATGTGCTACATAATAGCTGGCATGAACACCGGCATCCGTTCGTCCGCAACCAATCACTACAATAGGTTCTTTTAATAATTGACTAAGTTGGCTTTCCAATTCTTCTTGCACAGACATCACATTTTTTTGTCTTTGCCAGCCGTGATATCGACCTCCATGATAAGATAATTCAAGAAAGTATTTCAATAGAAAAGTTTTAGATAAATCAACTTTGAGTCGCCTCCATAAAGTCACGAACCCAAAAATGGCTCATTTTATGAAATTGCCACTTCACGAAGTTGACTCAATGTTGTATTTTGGTCGTAAGATGCTGAATTTTTAACTGACTAAACTACTTAAATTATGCGCTTTCAATATTTCATCGTTTCCATCATTCTCGTCGCTTTCGCAATCGTCGATATGTCGGCACAGTACAAAATCACGGATGAGGTAAACGTGGGTTGTACTGCAGTAAAAAACCAGTCTAGAACAGGCACGTGTTGGAGTTTTGCCACTTGTTCGTTCTTAGAGTCAGAGCTCATGCGGGTCGGTCGCGGAGACTTTGATCTCTCAGAGATGTACGTCGTACGTAATATATACAAGGACAAAGCGCGCAATTATGTGCTGCGACAAGGCAAGGCTAATTTCAGTCAGGGCAGCCTGTCTCACGACTTTATCAACACTGTGATGCGCCATGGAATCGTTCCTGAAAGCACATACTCGGGCATGACAGATGGTGTGACTGCTCATGATCATAGTGAACTTGTTGCCGTACTCAAAGGATATGTCGATGCGCTTGTTGGACGCAAGAAATTGAGTGATAAATGGGATGATGGCTTTGAGGCGATACTCGATGTATATCTGGGCCAAGTCGATGAAACGTTCGTCGTCGATGGCAAAACGTATCATCCAAAAGCTTTTGCCATGAGTCTTGGATTAAATCCTGGCGACTACGTGAATATTACTTCATTTACTCACCATCCATTTTACTCAGCTTTCATTCTTGAAATTCCCGATAATTTTAGTAACGGCTCTTTCATTAATGTGCCTTTAAATGAACTCGAAATAATTGTAGACAACGCATTAAAAAACGGATACTCTGTTGCTTGGGATGGCGATGTAAGTGAAAAAGGATTTTCTGCAAAGAATGGTCTGGCCGTTTTGCCGACTGATATTAAAGACGAAAATTTATTCAAATCAATTGTCGAAGAAGAAAAAGTGACGGCCGAAGCAAGACAAGAAAACTTTGAAAGTTATACAACGACGGATGATCATCTCATGCATATTGTCGGTATCGCCAAAGATGCCGAAGGCAATAAATATTATAAAATAAAAAATAGTTGGGGAGAGATTTCAGATTTAAAAGGTTTCATGTACATGTCCGCACCTTATTTTCAAATGAAGACAGTATCAATTACTTTACATAAAGATGGTGTACCAGAAAATATCGTGAAACAACTTCCGATGATGAATTAAATTATCGATTTAGAATTTATAGCTCAAGACACCTTTTAGAAAAAATGGAGTCCCCGGCGTAAAGTGAATTTCTTCCACCGGTTCTATTTCATTTTGCAATCGAGATTCTGTGGCGAATTGCGTCTCGTTCCATTCTGTATCCAGTAAATTCTGCACGTGAATACCAAAATCAAATCTGCGCCATTGATAACCCACATTAGCATCTACCACCGTATATCCTTCTGCGATAATCGTGTTGTTTTCATTCGCCGGTCGGTCTCCGAGATGACGTATGTCAAGTCCACCGTAGATACCTGAGTTACTCTTAATATGAGCTCCCAACACAGCTGTCAAATCAGGCGCGAGTGGGATAAAATCCTCACCGTCTGGCGCTTCGGTCGATCTTGCCGTCGTCACGTTCGCATCAGCATTGATCAACAACCAATCCACGGGTTGAAACCGCACGCTGAGGTCAATCCCTTGTCTCGAAGTCTCCCCGCTCGGCTCGACGATACCCGCATCACCGACATAGACAAACTCTTGCTCAAGGTACAAATGCCACAAAGCAGTGTTAATCACCATCTGCGGAATTGGCTTCCAAATAAATCCAACATCGACACCGTAAGCCGCCGGAATGCGATCTGATACATCTCCTCTAGTAATCAAGCGCGTATCATTACTGTGAAAACCTTTTCCTCCTTTTACATAAAGTTGCAGCGCATTAGTTGGATTATATAAAATATTCAACTTGGGACTAAATATACCCTCTGTATGGTCATCTGTTGAGTAAGTGGCAGCCAAGTCATCATTGTATTGGAAATCAAAATAATCATATCGAAGAGACGGATTAAATGTCCACTTTCCTTTATTAATTGTCGCCGCAGCAAATGCACTTAAATTCGTTTCATTAATTTGACCTAATTGTATCTGACGAATAGTTTCCTTTCTATTTTTGGTAAACGACAATTCATTATCATCACTTTCGTCGTGACGAATTGAAATCCCACCACGATAATTTCCATTAAGATTTCCGTTTTCAAAAAAGTGGATTAATTCACTTTTATAGCCAAGAATATCTCGACTTTCTTTTTGACGTATTTGGTCACCATTTATAGGATCCTCTAGAAAAAACGTAAAGTTTGAAAATAATTCAAAGTCATAGAAGCTATAATAAGCCGTATTTTTAATCATCGAATGGTCATTAATGAAGCGGTCAAACTGTAAATGCACATTCGTTCGACCCGTCTCTCCGCCTTCCGTATCATCTATAGCCCCAAAGCGCGTGATACTTCCATCGTCCACAGATCGCTCTGGGATTTGACCCGACGCATCCCATTTACTGCTAAAGTGCGATAGATGTATGCTGACTCGGTCACGATTTGATATTTGACCTGTGTATTTTCCTAAAAGATTAATTCGATTAAAGTTTTGCGGGCTTTCGAAGGGGCCATCGGTTGATATATATTCTGAAGCCAGATATGCATTATGGTTTTCATTTTCCAATACATTAAATAGTCCGACCACGCGATTCGTATTAAATTGTCCGGCTTCAATTTTAATCAAGCTATTTTGAAGTTGGTCTTTTAAATTAAAATCGACATATCCGGCCGTGGCAAAATTTCCTTTATCACCATCATATGGTCCTTTTCCAAAATTAATTTTATCGATTGTTTCTGGAATAACAAAATGTAGGTCAGCATATCCCTGACCGTGAGCATGGGACACCATGTTGACAGGCATACCATCTACAGCGATAGCGATGTCCGTTCCGTGGTCAATATCAAATCCGCGTAGAAAAATTTGCTCGGCTTTTCCTCCACCTGCATGCTGTCCGATGAAAAGTCCTGGAACGGCGCGTAATACATCCTGAGATGAGTTGACAGGATTGGCCTGAATATCAATATCGGTAATGAGATTGAGTGCATCGATTTGAGGAGAGATCACCACGCGATCCAATGCAATTGGGTGTCTTTCCATCTGAATCACTATAGATGTATCGACGCGATTCACAGGTAATATCATCGTTTCATACCCCAGATACGTGATTTGCAAAGTATCTCCGGCTGCGATGCGCTTGAACGAAAACTTCCCTCTGTCATCACTATGCGTATGGGCGGCATTAGCCAAATTGAGTATTTGTGCGCCCGAAATGGACAGTCGATTTTCATCGCGAATCACTCCATCCAACGACTGACTAATTCCTGTGACACCGCACAATAAAAATAATAAACAAATAAGCTGGTTCTTCAAAACAAAATAACTTTTGGGTAATAGTTGGCTCATTATCTGCTAGTTAGACAAAACTATAAGCTATCCAATGAGCGACAAAGATAGTTTATATACGTATTCTCACCGCTCTTCAGATTTTTAAAAGACAAAGTTTAACGTGTTTGGTTTAAAGAAAGTCAAGGGACCCGAGTGTTGGGTTGCGAAGCAAGTCAAACCTCGGAGCCCGACTTGAAGCTTGAGCGTAAATTTCATGAAGAATTCAAAATGTAAAAGGGCTTCTCGCGTCGGTTGATTTTTAACTCGAGGATTTTTGTATTTTTTTCAAGATCCAGCTCACGAGGTTTATTTGACTTTGTCAAACAGCTCTCGGGTCTAGTTGTACGGTTAGTACATCTGACGTATGAACTGGGAGCGAGTATGGCATGATTTACAGTTTTCTCATCCGTTGACAACGTCATAATTTTTAATTAAAGTTTCCGCTGAAATTCCAAGACTTTCGTGAAGCTTTCTTATCATTCCAAGGCTAAGTTTGCGTTTACCAGAAAGTAGTTCGCTCGACCTGCTTCTAGATCCAAGTATTCGTTGTAAATCACTTCGTTTTAGACCTTGTTGCTCTAATCGAAATAAAATTGCATCAATCGGATTCGGTGACTCAATAGGATATTTTTCCTTCTCATATTGCTCAATTAGCATACTTAAGACTTCCAATTCATCTGATTCCTTAGACCTTGGTTGTAAATCCATTTGCATAAGTACATATGCTCTTTCCAAATATGTCTGTAGTTGTTGTTTACTTCTTATTGGTTTTAACATAACTAACGTTTTTTGCATCTATCTTGTCATATTCATTATGAGCTCCAAACCATACTATGAAAATAATTTGGAGTCGGAATTCGATGTCAACAATTAATCGATATTTGTTACCGCATATATTGAAAACAATCCGTTTCCCCGTGACTATTGAGGCATGTCCAAATTGCTGTTTAAGTTCTTGAGGATTGCTCCAATTTGCCCGTTCTGCTTCTTGCAGCCAAGACCTCAAAGCTGTTTCTGCATCAGCATAATCTGATATGTATTTTTTAAGCGTACTTGATGCTATTATCCGCATTAACACTACCAAGATATAAAATGTTCCCGTAATGGGTGCTTTTAATTTTGAGAGAAGCATCTTTCGTAATGGATGAGAACTATGCTACATATCCGTATGCCGCTCCCAATAGTTCTGAGCCTCTATTTCATCGAGAATAGTCATATAGTTTTGATACCGCAAAATTGATATTTCGCCAGATTCTACCTTAGCTTTAACGGCACACTTTGGTTCCTCGCGATGCATGCAATTGCTAAACTTGCATTCGTCACTAGCCTCAAAGAATTCACGAAAATTATGCGCGACGTCCTCTACCTCTAGGTTGTTGAATGAGAGAGTTTTGATGCCGGGTGTATCGATGATGGCCGTTTGATCATCAATGTGCAGCATCTCTGCAAAAGTGGTCGTATGCTGCCCCTTTCCGGAATAGTCCGATATCTCAGCCGTGCGCAACTCCCAACCGCTATGGAGCACATTTAATAAACTAGACTTACCCACGCCCGACTGTCCGCTGATGAGCGTCGTTTTATCCTTTAATTTGGCCTTGAGTTCTGGGATTTGATCCCCGCTGACAGCCGAAGTTAACATGACGTCGTACCCTATACTTCGATAGATGTCCTCCAGCACCGCATAGACCTCAAGCTCATTGGCACCATACAAATCAGATTTATTGAAGACTATGATGACGGGAATGTCATGTGGTTCTGTCATGAGTAAAAACCGGTCAATAAAACCTTGCTTCAACATAGGCTCTACGATGGTCACTACGACTAGTGCTTGATCGACATTGGCAGCGAGTAGATGAAGGTTATGCTTTTGTCGCGGAGACTGACGTACGACGTAGTTTCTTCGCGGTAGTATCTCCGTGATCAATGCGTCGTCGCCTTCCATGCTGTAGACGACGCGATCGCCAACGGCTACTGGATTGGTGAGCTTCCATCCTTGGAGTTTGAACTTTCCTCGTATGCGACATGTGATTTCTTCACCGTCGTCATTGCGCAGCTCATACCAACTTCCTGTGGATCGGGTGATAATTCCCTGCGGCATTAGTGTACAGAAGTTTTTATAGCACTCGCGATTTCACCGATGAGCGATGGGTTTTCTTCCGTGGCATTTCCCACTACAATTAAATCCGCTCCTGCATTGATATTATCCAGCGCGCGCTCGGGTGTGCGAATACCACCACCAACGATGAGCGGAATATCTACCACTTGGCTTACAGCTTCAATCATATCGGTGCTTACTGGTGTGCGAGCACCACTGCCAGCATCCATGAAAATCAGTTTCATCCCAAGCATCTCCGCGGCTATAGCTGTGCAGATCGCTATATCGGTCTTATCAGACGGTATAGGCACGGTATTACTTATGTAAGACACCGTAGTTGCAATCCCGCCGTCGATGAGCATGTAGCCTGTCGATAAAATTTCCAATGGGCTAGCCTTCAAATAAGGTGCGGTCACGACGTGTTTGCCGATGAGCAACTCTGCATTCCGGCCACTCACCAAACTCAAGAATAGCAAGGCGTCAGCGCGATAACTCAATTGAAACGAATTGCCCGGAAATAGCACAAGCGGTATATCACACTGTGCGCGTATGTGAGCCAGACACTCATCAAGTATGTTATTGACAATCAGACTCCCTCCTATGAAGAAATAGTCTACTTCCGCGTCAATACCATGTTGTACCTGCGCCTCAAATTGCTTGTTGGTCGCGTGATCAGGGTCAACGAGAATGGCAAGGCTTTTTTCGCCGGCTTTCTTCTTGCTTATGAGTTGATTGTATATCATCTATGGCTGGCAAAGATAGGTAGTCTTTCATTCTTGGGTAATTCCGATTTTGAAGAGCTATTTTTGTTTAGTTGGATAGAATCGCATTTATAATTAATGTTTAAGCCATGATCGGGAATTCCCGGCTTTTAGTCATTGGCAATTAGCTATTAGCTTGAAAATCAGCCAATAGCAAAACAGCTCGGTTTTAAGAGATCGAGCATCCACGACCTGAAGGAAATTCGAAGATTTTCTTCAGGTCGGGACTAAAAGCAGCTAGGTTCTCATTCACTCTAAACTGAAAGAATGTTCAACTTTTGATTTCTTAACCCTATAAAATTAGAACTAGCTCTATTCTCGCTTATAGTCGTGTGTTTATGACAGGCTTCATTTTATATGGCTGCGTATCTTGGCTGGCTAAACTTGAAGCTAGCTTGTCTTGTTTGTCAGTAGAAACTTATGCGGTTGACACTATAATTTAATAGCAAACTGAGCGACTCATTTATCAAATGCCGAAACCGGTTAAAATTTGACAACACAATTAATTATATGAAAATAGCGATAGGACAATTAAACTATATCATTGGAGATTTTGAAGGGAATACAGATAAAATGATTGCTTCTGCGCAGGAAGCCAAAGCTAAAGGTGCCGACCTAATTTGTTTTGGTGAATTAGCCGTCTGTGGTTATCCGCCACGAGATTTTCTAGAGTTTCGCGATTTTATACGTCTGTCAAAAGAAGCTGTAGAAAAACTTGCGCAGGAAACTGAAGATATTGCAATTGTGGTTGGAGCACCGAGAATTAATCCCGTTCTAGCTGGTAAAGATTTACATAATTCAGCATATTTTTTATCGGATAAAAAAATTCATCACGTGGCGGATAAAGCTCTACTGCCAACATATGATATTTTTGATGAGTATCGGTATTTTGAGCCGGGAATTAATTTCACGCCAGTCAAATTTAAAGGAAAGAAAATTGCGTTGACCATATGTGAAGATATTTGGGATGTTCCAACTCAAAAATTAGAAGTGGGAATTGAAAATCCTTTGTATCGATTTAATCCACTCGATAAAATGTCGGATGATTTTGATTTTATTTTAAATCTTTCAGCTTCTCCATTTAATTACGACCATGCGCAAGAACGCCTTCATGTCGTTCAAGCCAATGCCAAGCGTTATGGTGTCCCGATGTTTTATTGCAATCACGTTGGAGCGCAGACGGAAATCATATTTGACGGTGGGTCGCTCATCGTATCGCCCAACGGTGATGTATACGATGAGATGCCATATTTTCAAGAGCAAGTCAGTGTTTATGACTTAGATGACGTTGTAGCAGGAGGAAAGAAAAGTGAACGGCCAAAAGAGAAAATACCTTTAATTCATGATGCACTTGTCATTGGTTTGCAAGAGTATTTTGGGAAGTTAGGGTTCAAAAAAGCAGTCATCGGGTTATCTGGTGGTATAGATTCTGCTGTTACAACGGCTCTCGCGGCAGCCGCTTTAGGACCGGAAAATGTGCGGGTACTAATGATGCCTTCTCAATTTTCATCGGACCACTCGGTCGACGATGCTGTAGCGCTCGCAAAAAACTTGAATATTCAATACGATATCATTACGATAAAAGAATTGTATGATTCATTCATGGATAAACTAGAACCGATTTTTGGTGATCTCCCATTTAATGTGACAGAAGAAAATATTCAGGCACGAGCACGCGGTGTTTTATTAATGGCTGTTTCAAATAAATTCGGAAACATTTTATTAAATACTACTAATAAAAGTGAAATGGCCGTGGGTTACGGAACGCTTTATGGCGATTTATGCGGTGGATTATCCGTCATTGGTGATGTGTACAAAACAGATGTATTTAAACTTGCGCGCTATATGAATCGCAATGGTGAAGTTATCCCAGAAAACAGTATTACAAAACCACCTTCTGCCGAATTGAGACCCGACCAAAAGGATAGTGACAGTTTGCCTGAATATGATATTCTTGATCAGATATTATTTAATTACATTGAGCAGCGAATGGGACCCGATGAAATCATTGCCGCGGGTTTTGATCCCGCAATCGTTCATCGCGCGCTGACTTTGGTCAATCGAAACGAATTCAAGCGATATCAAACCGCCCCGGTGCTTCGTGTCTCACCCAAAGCCTTTGGCGTCGGACGTCGTATGCCGATTGTAGGGCGATATTTAAGTTGATTTTTACCTTTAGCAATATTTTAGAACCAGTTGTAACATGAATAAAATTTTAATCTTAGGTTGTTTATGTGTCTGCATTATGTTTAGCATGACATCGTGCACAACCGAAAAAACTGATGTCGCTTCCGACGCGGAACCAAAAGAAACAAAAATGGATTTTGAAAAACCACGTGTGCCTGCCTGGCATAAAAACGCCACGATATATGAGGTTAATCTTAGACACTATACGTCTGAAGGAACATTTAAGGCATTCGAAGCAAGCCTTCCGAGATTAAAAGATATGGGTGTAGACATTTTATGGTTCATGCCCATCCATGAAATCAGTAAAACTAAACGCAAAGGTATACTCGGGTCGCCGTATGCGGTCAATAATTATACGGAGGTCAACCCCGACTTCGGTACGATGGACGATTTTAAAAATCTGTTATCCGCGATTCATAGCCAAGGCATGTATTGTATTATTGATTGGGTGCCAAATCATACCGGCTGGGACAATCCATGGATCACAGAGCATCCGGATTGGTTTTCAAAAGATGCCGATGGCAATATTACGGATCCGATCAACTATGATACAGGAGAGTCTTGGGGTTGGACTGATGTTGCGGATCTCGACTATAGTAATCAAGAGATGCGCGCGGCGATGATTGATGCGATGGCGTTCTGGATATCCGATGTCGGGATTGACGGATTTCGGGTTGACGTGGCGCATGGTGTGCCTGCTGATTTTTGGGATGATGCGACAGATGCTTTATATGCAATTGAACCTGTGTTTATGTTAGCAGAATCGGAAATTCCAGGATTATTAAATAGCGGTGCTTTCGTCATGGATTATGCCTGGGAAATGCATCACTTACTCAACGATATTGCCAAGTCACAAGGCGTAAATAAAGATGCCCAAAAACTTGAAAAAGGAAATGTCGTTGAAGGAGATGGAGACGATGACATGAAAAAAACTGCACTGGATATCGATCGATTATTAAAAAAGAAGAGTAACGATTATAAAAAAGGATATCAGATGCATTTTACATCTAACCACGATGAAAATGCTTGGGCTGGTACAGAAATGACTCGCTTTGGTGATGGCCATAAAACGTTTGCGGTGTTGACGGCGACATTTGATGGAATGCCATTATTATACACGGGTATGGAGTCCGCGTTTGACAAACAACTAGAGTTCTTTAAAAAAGATGAAATAGATTGGGGCGATTATGCGTACGCTGATTTTTATCGCACACTATTTAGTTTGAAGCATAGAAATATTGCCTTATGGAATGGTGAACATGGTGGAGACCTTGTCAAAATTCCAACCGGTAATGATGAACACATGTATTGTTTTTCTCGTGAAAAGAATGGCGATAAGGTCGTCGTCATGCTGAATCTATCGAGTTCAGAGCAAATTGCTGTCATCAATGATAAAAAGCTAGACGGTGCGTATATGGATCTTTTTGAAGATAAAGAAGTAGCCTTTATGGGCCAGATGAAATTGACGTTTGAGCCATGGGAATATCGCGTTTATGAGCGTAAATAAATATTCATTTCAATTTAATTATTTCATCGATAAAAAACTAACTCGGTAAATACTTTCTGTGTGGCATTTAATCCTAAGCTTCCATATAATGATTTACCTCCTTTAATCCCAGCGGCGGACCACTGGAAAACCATTCCGGTTTTAGAGCAAGCCACTCGTGCAGGAAGGGCACTCGCCGAATTAAAAGGTCGCATGTCGGCTATTCCCGATCCGAGTATTTTTATCAACACATTAAATATTCAAGAAGCCAAGGAAAGTAGTGCCATTGAAAATGTGGTGACTACTGATGAAAAGCTGTATCGTGCCATGACGTCAAAATACGAGGCTGATCGCGCGACTAAAGAAGTATTACGATATGGAAAAGCAGTCAATCAAGCATATGCCGCCCTTCGAGATGCGAATAAATTATCGTTTGATTTATTGATACAATTATATCGCACGATAAAAGATGAGTCCGACGGTATTCGTGATTTTCAGGTATATATCGGCAATAGTTTTGAAGTGATTTATACGCCACCTTGCTGTGAGGACGTGATCGAGTCGATGCTCGATAATTGGCTCGACTTTGCCAACGCGAAAGATGACATTGACCCATTGATTAAAATGGCAATGCTGCACTATCAGTTTGAATCCATTCATCCATTTAAAGATGGAAATGGTAGAACGGGACGTGTCTTAAATGTGCTTTATCTGTACTCGCAAAATCTGTTGGACGAACCAGTTCTTTATTTGTCAAAATATATTAATGCTTACAAGCCCGGTTATTATCAAGGATTGCGCGATGTAAGTGAGCGTCAAAATTGGGAGGGTTGGATACTATACATGCTAAAGGCTGTGGAAGAAACAGCAAAATTCACCTTAAATCAAGTATTGGCCATCATCGATTTATTTAATGAAAGTCGGAAATGGATGCAATCGGAAGTGTCGGATGTATATAGCCATGAATTATTGGAAGTTCTTTTTGCCCACGTATATTGTAAGTATGCCTACCTCGAAGCCAATGGGATCGCCTCACGAAATACAGCTAGCAAATATTTAAATAGATTAGCTGACAAGGGTTTTCTCGCCAAAGAGAAAGTCGGAAATGAATTCATCTATCGCAATATTCAATTGTACGATTTGTTAAGTGCGTAATTTACAACCAGACCCGAGAGCTGTTTGACAAAGTCAAATAGACCTCGGAGCTGGATATTGAAAAAAAATGCAAAATACCTTGAGTAAAAATTAAATCGCACGGCAACCCTTTATTGCCAATTGAAATTATCTTGAACCTAGGTTCTTATTTCAAGATGGGCTCTTCGCTTCGAGTAACCAGAGCTGGATAATGAAAAAACATACTAAATTCCTCGAGTAAAGCTTTTAGGACACGAGAAACACTTTTTTCGAATTGAAATTATCTTGAATTTAGGATCATGTTTCGAGGCGGGCTCCGAGGTTTGACTTGCTTTCGCAACCCAACTCTCGGGTCCCTTAACCACCTACATGCACTCCATTTGTGCACACTTTTTACCAAGTGCACAATAATGTCGCTTATTTGTGCGCTTACATACCTTAAATAGCCACCGTTGTGAGCTCTGCTCTTCTAATGCACACACCTTGTTGTTTATTGTGCGTAGATCAAGCGAGACGTTGGGTTAATGTGACCCAAAATTACACCTGATCCATTCGCATACCTTCCAAAAGCAGTCTGGCCGTGGCCGGATTGGTTGCGAGCGGTATATCATGGACATCACAAAGTCGCATAAGCATCAAGATATCTGGTTCATGCGGATGCTTATCCAGCGGATCGCGAAAGAACAGCACCGCGTGCAGTTGCTTCTCGGCGACTAACGCGCCGATCTGCGCATCTCCACCTATGGGACCTGACATCAGTTTCCGGACGGTAAATCCCGCTTGTTCGATATGATTACCCGTGGTACCCGTTGCAACCAATTCCGCTTCGTGCAAGAGGTCTTTATTTTTATTGATGAAAGCCACCATCTCGGCCTTTTTGCCATCGTGGGCTATTAATGCTATTTTCATGTTCTTGTTGATTTGAGATGGTAAAGATAATTGAAGAAAAATGGCGATCAGCTTAATGTCAGATCAAATGACATGTCTGAAAAATCTAAATAATAATAACACCTTTAGGTAAAACCTTAAAACATGTTAAATAGAAATGTATCTATACTTTTCATTATTCTTTTAATCTTATATATGATAGCCATCATGGCTCCAGTATTATATTTAGGATTATTTAAAAGCGATGGTTCGATTAGCATTCTCTCAGTAATAATGTTAATTCTCATTATTGTTGCGGCGATTGCTAGTGTACGGAATATGGTTTTATTATATAAAAACGAAGGTCGAATAACCTTGAAAGTATCGGTTCGCTTTGTTGTATTCTTTCTGTTAATACCTGTTATATACGCTACGACATTCATCATAAGCATATTATTGCAAGACGGCGTGTATTACTACATAGACTAGTTTGTCATTATTATTGTAACAATGAAATACGAGGAATTTACCAAGAATACCGTGGCAAAAACTACTATGGTGTGAGTGATTTTAGTTTATTGGTAGCGCATAAGGATTATATAGTAAAAATTGAAAAAAGCATTGATTAGATTAAAAATATTAATATTACTTGTATTAACTATATTTATAGTTATTCTGCGCAATAGTACAAAATCACAAAAATTGTTGCTAACTCAAGACGCACATCGATCTATTAACAGTTTGGGAGGTCATCCTGAATTATTAAAATTGTCCTTAAGAGACTCATCAATTACAGCAAATGATTATAAAGTTTTAATTGAAATGATTTCAGATCTGCGAACTGACGCCGAAAATGTTTTCAATTCTAACACTAGAAAGAAATTAAAAATGTTAGCGAATGAAAGAAATACCCCTCACTCAAAATGGCAAAGCAATGTTTCAATCTTTAATTCAATATATGATTCGTACAACTTGTGTAATGCAAGAAGAATTGACAAAGCTTTGGTAATTAAAAACATAAATAAAATAAGCATGGATAGTATTTCAATCGAACTTTTATATATTAATAAATTAAAGCTCAACAAGAATACTTTTTTTCGTGAAAAACAAAGGATATTAGAACCAAAGGAAGTTGAATTATTCAATGGTGAAATAATAAATGTGAATGCTAAATTAATAAATCCTATAACTAAAGATAGTCTTATAGTAAATTACTTATTAAATGAATAGAGTAAACATTTTTTTAAATATTGCTATTTCAATCTGCTTAGTCTTGGTGGTTTTTTTGATGTATACAGAATATTCGAATAGTAAAAAAATTATCAATATAGTTGAAGAGTTTAAACAAGAAAAAGTAAAATATCAAAAGCTAACAAACCTTGCCAAGCAAATTGACAACTACGGAAATTTTGAAACTGATTTTATCAGAAAAGAGGATTACTTGAATAATAAAGTTAATCAATCCAATTGGGGCAATGAGTATGGCTATAAAACTGAACTTACCAAACTAACGTATGAACGAGATAAGCTACTAGATTATATCAGTCACAATATGACTATTCTAGACAAATATGAGATCTTTTACGATAAATTATCGAAAGAACTTCATTTAGGATGTTTAGATGATATAAGAATTATAGCAGAGTTCAATAGGCTATATATTAATTCAAAACCTTTTAAGCAATCTGACAATAACAAGTATATTATTCCAAAAAATCAAACAGTAACTTTCAAAATGGAAAAATACACATTAAATTTATGCGATAATAAAATTGATACCACGGAAACAATAAAAAACATAAACTACGCTCTCTATCAATAAGTATGATTACATATCTAATGGCACCTCACTGGGACTAAGAGATACGATTAACCATCAGACATCAAAAAATGAAAAACAAACACAAACAAGATAATTGGCTAAGGATAAGACACACGAATATTAGTAGCTTAAAAATTCAATTTTTTATATTTTTTTTTGAGCTGATATATTGATATACAAGCTATTCTAATCTCGAAATCATGCCTGTTCACATGAGATCCATAGAAGCCTAGTTACGATTCTTGTTGAGCTACATTATCAAAGCCTCGATCTTCATACCCAAATTTTAATCAAGATTGCTGAACATCCCTCAAACACTCATCCGCTTAATCCGGCTTTGCAACTTCTCTGTCGTTAATCGTTCGCGAAGACGGTCCACCATAATTGGGAATGAAAATGGCGTGACCTTTTTAGGTTTATTTAATATGACTTTTCGAGTTTTGATGCCTTCTAAAACCGCGCGCATGCGATGCTCTTCATATTGAATGAGAGCCGCTTCTTCGTATGCTTGCAGATATAATAAATTATCAGGCTCATACTCATGAAATATATCGAAGAGCATTGCGGATGAAGATTGCAGATGTTTTCCACGTTTCATACGGCCTGGATATCCTTTGAAAACCAAGCCGGAAATGGAAGCAATATCACGAAATCGTCGTCGTGCCATCTCGACTTTATTGATACTCGCATTGAGATCTTCGCGCAAGTTTTTGGTATCAAATAACCCATTGTCCAATGCCTGTTGCAACGGCATGGGTTGGTCACTCAACAGCTCTAGGCCGTAGTCGTTCATGGCGATACTAAACGACAGCGGCTTGATGCGCCCCATGCGGAATGCCAACAAACCACCAAGTCCTTCATGCACAATGCGTCCTTCAAACGGAAAGACAAGCAGGTGAAAACCTTCTGTGCTTTCAATATACTCGAGTAGCAATTCATCGGCAATCGGTACGGTTGATAAATTGTCCTGAAGTTGTAGCAATGGAGCCATACATTGAATTTCCGGCTCATCCGCATATACGTCTTCCGCGCCGGCAATGATCCGTCTGAGTAGATCTGACATTTCAGTAGATAGCGGCATCCGTCCTCCTGCCCATGAAGGAGTTTTTCCTTTTTTACGATTGCTTTTTTGGACGATGACGTCATCACCTTTTATTCGAATGAGTTCAAGGTTGCGGCCAGCAAACCAAAATGTATCGCCCGGCAATAAATGACTGATAAAATATTCTTCGACTGTACCGAGTCTTTTTCCATTTCCGAATTTAATATTTAAAGACTCCGATCCGACAATCGTTCCAATCGATAATCGATGCATGTGGGCAATGCGTTTATTTAATATTCGAATAATTCCATTTTTGTCGTATCCCGCTTTTTGATATTCATCGTAGGCATTCAGAGATTGGCTACCATGCATAATAAAATTAAGCACCCATGTCCATTCGTCATCATTTAAACTTTGATAACAATGCGTCGACAATACTTCATGTTTAATTACACTAGGATTAAATCCTTCCGCTGCTGCTAGAGTCAATAAATATTGAACTAACACATCAAAGCATCGAATAAATGGAATTTTTGACTCGACGACTTTTTCTTTTAGTGCTTGACGTAGTGCTGCCCCCTCAATTAATTCCATCGAATGTGTCGGCACAAAATAAATACGACTGGTGGCACCGGGACTGTGACCGCTACGTCCTGCGCGTTGCATAAATCGAGCGACGCCTTTAGGTCCTCCGATTTGTACAATCGACTCCACCGGACCAAAGTCTACACCCAAGTCCAGGCTTGATGTACAGACGACCACCTTCAGTGCTCCGCTATGCAATCCTTCTTCTACCCAGTGCCGCAGTTCGTCAGCGATGGCGCTGTGATGCATCGCCATGATGCCGGCGAGATTTGGATCAACTTCGAGTAGGCGTTGATACCAAAGTTCACATTGGTTACGCGTATTGGTAAATATTAATGTCGTCTTGCTATTATAAATAACGGGAAGTACTTTATCCAACAATCGCATACCAATATGGCCTGCCCATGGTAAATCGTCAATGTTATCCGGTAAAATAGTTACGACTTCATATTTTTTATCGATGGCTGCCCGAATTATTTTTCGATTGTCTGGGCTTGTGCCTAATAAAACATCAATCGCTTCGTCCATATTTCCAATAGTGGCAGAAATTCCCCATACGCGTATATGTTTAGCTATTCCTTTTAATCGAGATAATGCCAACTCCACTTGAACACCACGCTTTGATCCGATTAATTCATGCCACTCATCAGCCACAAGTGCCACCATATTTTTTAAAAAATCAGAACTATTTTTTGTGCTTAATAAGACATGTAAGCTTTCTGGTGTGGTAATTAAAATATCCGGTGGATTTGTTTTTTGTTTTTTGCGTATAGACAATGACGTATCACCTGTACGGACCTCTACACGAACATCGAGTCCGAGTGCATCGATCGCACGTTGTGTCGCGTAACTGATTTCTTTAGTCAATGCACGGATCGGGCTAAGCCAAATAGCCTGCAACCCGTTCCCTGCTGTTGGCGCTATCTCGCGCAAGATGGGTATAATCAGCGCATACGTCTTACCACTACCTGTTGGAGCATTCAATAGTCCGTGATATCCGTCTGCGTAGGCTTCCCACGTATCCCGTTGAAACGCAAAGGCAGACCACCCCATGCGTTCAAACCACGCATCGGTTTCTTGAAAAAAGAGGTCGTCTTTGAGAGCAACATTGGACATAGGGGCAAGATAGTGTTTGGTTGCTATCTAAAATTCCATTTTCAACTAGCTTAAATAGAATTTAGACTTTTTATTTACCTAGATTTGACAGAATCAATTTACGGGTACTCAAAAGCTTTCATCATGAAATAGGTTATCCTCTTATTAGTCTTAATTTACTTGTTTGGTTATGGGAAAACATATGCCCAAGTTATTTCACAAGATGAATGATTCAGTGAGAATGAAATGGCAGGTTTGGTTTTGATAAAAAGTAATTCACTAATACTCATCTAATAAGATAACCGACTAATTTTCATTCTTCGTGCTCTCGCATGCAGCATTTAACTTTAAAAAAAAGTAAGGGACTATGATATAAGATCATCTTCAGCCTATGAAACGACTACAGATGGTTTTTTAAGTAATCGTACCTGTTATTAAAAAAATCGCACCTATCAATGAAATTAATCCAATTATTGTTCCTGCTATGGCCAGTCCTTTACCTTTGACTCGGCCATTAGAGCGTTTTATTTTTTCAAGTGATAAAACTCCAAAAATAATTGCGAGCAAGCCAAAGATTAAGCCTGCAAAGAACACTCCGACAATGCCGAATATAAAACTAGTAATCGCCAAACCATCTGTAGGCAACTTCTCGCCTTCTTTATTGCTGTTTTTTTCAAGCTCTTTGTTTATCCTGCCTTTCATAAGCATAAAACCCAGTCGCTCTTTAAACTTTAATTTTCTGCCGAGTTGTTTTTCAAATTGTTTTCTGGAAAACTTCTTGTGCTTTTGAGCATCGTTTTTATCGATATGTGAACTTTCTGAAATTTGGATATCCGTCTTCAAATCTTGAGTTGTGGCTATTGATGACGAGGCACCAAATACAAAAAACGAAAAAAACATTAATAGTCTAAGCATGGTTCTAAAATTTAGGTAGTGTATATAATGGTGGCAACTAAGGTAAGACTAATTTTTATTTAGTCGTTAAGTATTGATTATTTTTTGAATGATTAATGCCATGCGGAAAGTATACTCGCGCGAAAATTTTTAATTGGCAAAAGTCAATGTTAAAATGAATCAAGATAAACATTTTTGATTCTGTCAAAAGTCAATATTCACGGAATTGTCTTACGTAATTCGATAACGTGACTCAAAGATACTCCATATTGTATCTCAAACCGTAACTTTGGCGGCCAATGGCTCTTTTTCAAGACAGGCGGTGGAAATTTTGGCTGATCGTGGCTGGTATTATCGTGCTATCACTTAGCACGGCTTACTCGTACTATGTGACTGATCGTCTGAAAGAACGTGAAGAAACGACTATCGAACTCATTTCACTCGTCATTCAAGATTTGAATCGAATCGCGGAAGAAGATTCTGAAAATCTTGATATCAGCATGAATGTACATTTGGATGTACTGGCTAAAAATAAATCTATTCCTGTGTTGCTTGTCAACGAGGCGGGCCGTGTCGAAGGCCAATACAATTTTTTGCCCGATGATGCCCTTGCTGAAGATCACCAAGAAGAATTGCAAGCGGAGCTACAAAAAATTCAGACAAATGGGAAAGAGCCGTTCGTTGTCACCTCATATTTATATGCTAACAATCCTACAGAGTCATATATTTATTATAAAAATTCAAAATTAATAGTTCTACTTTCCTTTTTTCCTCTTTTTCAACTGTTATTAATTGCCACCTTTGTAGCATATGGTCTCTATGGAATAATTTCAGCCAGACGTGCCGAGCAAAATCGTGTTTGGGCAGGATTAGCAAAAGAAACCGCCCATCAATTGGGGACGCCTATTTCGGCTATTATGGCGTGGATTTCATTACTAGATAATACGTTGGATAAAAATGACGCCAACCAAGAAATTTTATTGGAGCTCGATAAAGATGTCAAGCGATTAAATTTAATTGCAGACCGGTTCAGCAAAGTTGGTTCAAAACCGGAACTTAAAGAAGTCGCCATAAATGATGTTGTTGACCAAGCGCTTGATTATATGAAACGACGTGCATCTCGCAAAGTCAAGTTTGTTTACGATACAGAGAATATTCCAGTATTAATGGCGAGTATCAATCCACCTTTATTTGAGTGGGTGGTAGAAAACCTGCTTCGAAATGCATTAGATGCCATGGACGGAAAAGGAAATATTGTAGTGGATATTTACGAAGAAAATAATCGCACATGTCTTGATATTTCAGATACCGGCAAGGGCATCCCTTCGGGAAAATTTAAAGCTGTTTTTGAGCCTGGTTTTTCCACTAAAAAACGCGGTTGGGGTCTTGGCCTTTCACTTGCCAAGCGTATCATCGAAATGTACCATAAAGGCCGTATTTTTGTCAAGGAATCCAAAATAAATGGTGGTACGACTTTCACGATACAGTTGCCCGTGCGGAAAAGTAGCAATGGGATTTGACGGTGCTGAATTTACAGAAACCGTTCATTGAAACACAAACAAGGAAAATCAGGCTTTAGCCTGAAAATAGTAAAATTCAAAAAAAGTGATCCTTACCGCAGACTAAAGTTCGCATTCCCTTGCGCAAATCTCTTCTTGAAATATAGGCAAGGGAAATCAAGCTTTAGCCTGAAAATAGTAAACACTAAAATAACCAGTTCCTTACCGCAGACTAAAGTCGGCATTCCCTTGCGCAATCCTCTGATTGGAAAAAAGGCAAAGGAAGTCAGGCTTTAGCCTGAAAACATCCATCACCAAAATACTAGCTCCTTACCGCAGACTAAAGTCTGCATTCCCTTGAGTATATCCCTCATTGAAATAAAGGCAAGGGAAATCAGGCTTTAGCCTGAGGATTGTGAATACAAAAATAGCTCGAGCCTTACCGAAGATGCAAATCCGCGTTCCCTATTATTCTATAGAAATATATTCTGGGTTTATATATGTAAATGGCTTTTCTCGAAATTGGCTACCTAAATTAGCTTTGACTGGATTGTTTAGTATGTAGTTAATAATGTTTTCAGCATCCTGCCTGATTATACGATCATATGATTCTGCCGCCCAAAGTGAACCTTTACGCTTAAGTTGTTTATTTATTAAATAAGCGCTTCCTCCTTTTATCATTTGCATAGCTTTGCTTATACCGGCAGGAACCTCCTTTTCATCAGAATTAATCTCAGTTGGCGGATCTATTTTGTCTGTTAACAAAAGGTGCACATGATTGGGCATAATAACAAAACATATCAGGGCATAAAGATTCTGATCAAATTCCAGCAATCGGTTATATAGTATTTCTGCTATGCTCAAATCTTTTAGAACGCAATTTCCATATGAATTTTTGTCTAACTGTTCTTCGAATTTTTTGAAATGCTCATTCCTTATCGCTTCTTTTTCAAGATTTATATTTACCTCTTTATTTCTAGATTGGTTCTCATTAAAATATTTATTCTTCAGGTCATTAATAACATTTTGAGGTAATGAATCTGCTAGGCGGAAGGTGATAAAATATGTAGCACCTTTGGGGTAAAAGTGCGGTAGGTTTCTCCTGAAGTAAATTTTATCTGATCCCATATATCAAATTTAAGGATTACTAGGAATTCAAGTGAATGGTATATATCAGTTTCCGCGGACTAACGTCCGCATTCCCTTGAGTATATCACTCATTGAAATAAAGACAAGGGAAATCAGGCTTTAGCCTGAAAACATCAATCACCAAAATACCAGATCCTTACCGCAGACTAAAGTCCGCATTCCCTTGAGTATATCATTCATTGAAATATAGGCGGAGGAAATCAGGCTTTAGCCTGAAAATTATAAAATTTAAAATAACGTGATCCTTACCGCAGACTAAACTCCGCATTCCCTTGAGTATATCGTTCATTGAAATATAGGCAGGGGAAATCAGGCTTTAGCCTGAAAACTGAAAACACCAAAATACTAGTTCTTTAACCGCAGACTAAAGTCTGCATTCCCTTGCGCAAATCTCTTCTTGAAATATAGGCAAGGGAAATCAAGCTTTAGCCTGAAAACATCAATCACCAAAATACCAGCTCCTTACCGCAGACTAAACTCCGCATTCCCTTGAGTATATCGTTCATTGAAATATAGGCAGGGGAAATCAGGCTTTA
>ENA-ORXU01000430-ORXU01000430.1-marine-metagenome-genome-assembly--contig:-NODE-430-length-48816-cov-5.027124_pt1 | contig 48816 bp, 38 predicted proteins | sample MGYA00237869_ERZ511484 | MGnify/ENA metagenome assembly ERZ511484 | reverse complement strand
AATGCACGAAATGGGTTAAACCCAATTCGTGCATTAGGCTTCGTAGCGAGAGCCGCTGGTGCGATAAGATGAGGTGCTTGTCTGACGAGGCATAGCGAGCTATGTGCATCTCGACTGTCGCTCGATGAACGTTTTTGGTGGCTCGTCTTCACTTCGTAAGTCGAGCAGGCTCGTCTTCACTTCGTAAGTCGAGCAGGCTCGTCTTCACATTGTAAGGAGAGCAGGATAAACCTGCCTACCTCTGGTAGTGGCCTGATCTTGAAGCTGATGTGGCTCGCAGTAGAGGCAACGTACAATGGTCATATCACACCACTCACTTCAAGACAAATGGACGAGATTTTCCCGTAACAAAAACTTACGCCAATGTCACTCATGATATATCGCCTATCGCCCTGACTGAGAGCCAGTTACATCGATGAGCAACATTTATCCAAAATCCTAATGCATGAATTGGGTTGTACGTATGCGTGATATTCTGCCAAGTACCCTACATCACAAGCGTATCGCTCAACTAGATTCATTGATAATTACTATTTTAGCAGAAACTAAGCAATGCTATGATGCGACATCTACCCTTATTTCTATCTATAAGTTGTCTACTCTTATGCCTACAGTCGTATGCACAGACTGATGCTTGTGGAACAGATGGAGCGCTTCAAGTAAGCAGTGATCTTGCAGCCGCACGCGTTGCTGAATCTTTATTACTTCCTAGAGATAGTGGTGTATATGAAGTCGCTGTTCAGTTCCATGCAGTGGGAGCTAGCAATGGAGCATTTGCACTAGATAGCGCTCAGATTACTGCTGTATATGACGTAGCACAAGCAGAGTATCTCAAAGCAGGAATCCAACTCGTACAGTGTAACGAGATCAATGTGGTAAGAGACAATCGTTACCTCAATTTTACACAATATGAGGATGAAGCACTGTGCGACGAGCATGATGTGCAAGGAGCGATCAATATTTACTTGCTTAGAGAGATAGTGGACGATGACGGTGAGGGTACAATATGTGGCTACGCATACAATTTTGATATATCACCACGTCTGTTTGTGAAGAATAGTTGCTATCTCAATGGCTCCACATTTATCCATGAACTCGGTCACTCATTCTCCCTACTTCATACACATAGCACTAGTCGTGGAGCTGAACTCGTAAGGCGATCCAATTGTCGAGAAGCTGGCGATTTACTTTGCGATACACCAGCCGATCCTAGGCTCTCATCATCTGTTGTAACTACAAATTGCGTTTACACAGGAAACACTCGTGATGATGAGGGCCAATTATTTACTCCCCAAGAGGAAAACTATATGTCTTACAGCCGAAAGACCTGTCGTGATCAATTCACTACAGAGCAAATGCTACAGATGTATTTCTATACCGAAGAGTACATCCATCTGCTAGACTGTGACGGTCTGAGCACTTCAGTGATAGATCCGAGTCGCGATGCTGCACTCGCTGAAGTGCGATGGGATCCTATAGGGCAGTGGCTCCATGTACGAGTATCGCAAGACGATACTACCATCAGACTCTATACTACACAAGGTCAGCAAATCTATAGTAAAGCTTCTATTCCTCGCTCATCAGAAATAGCGATTGAGACGGGCGCTTTTGCTGCGGGATGGTACGTACTTCATGTAACGCACCAGCAGAACTATCAAGCTCATAAAATTTATTTATCAACACTTTAAATCTTGCCTTAATGAAACAACTCTACTTCTTACTTCTTCTGTGCGGCCTTGGGGCTACTACTGTGTCAGCGCAGACATATGTAGATGCTAGTGCCACGGGCGCTGATGATGGCAGCTCCTGGGACAATGCATATACTAATCTAACAGCAGCGCTCGACGCATCCACCGAAGGTGACGAAATCTGGGTAGCTGCGGGTACCTATATGCCAGAGACAGATAGTGCTGGAATTGGATTGTCTTATATATTTCCTCATGATCTTCAGCTTTATGGTGGATTTGAGGGGTCAGAGACTTCACGCGAGCAAAGAGATCCCACCTTGAACAATTCTGTGCTCACAGGAGATATCAGAGGTGACGATGTAGAGAATGATTATACTACAAATCGTGAAGATAATTCTCTCCATGTATTTTTCTTAACGGATACCATTACGTCAGCATCTACGATTGATGGATTTATCATCAGGAACGGTACTACGCAGGATGGATCTGGAAGTGGTAATGGTAGACGTGGCGGGGGGATACTCACTTACGGTAATCCTAGCGTGCGCAACTGTGTGTTTACACAGAATTTTGGGCATTTTGGCGGAGGTATGTATCCCAGAGGTACTGACAAGATGGTTATAGAGAATTGTCAGTTTGTAAATAACTACACCTCTTGGGGTGGTGGAGGGATCTATATCAATTCTGATTCTGCACAGGTGACGCGATGCTCATTTATGGGTAATATCTCAGAGACCAGACGTGGTGCTGGACTGGCTAGCTTCCAATGTGCTATTACCATCGATAGGTGCAGTTTTACAAGCAATCGCGCTTTGGACAGCTCTGGTGGAGGTGTACACATAGAAGCGGACGATGACTCTGATGTGCAGATCCAATCTTCTATCAGCAATTCAGAGTTTGTAGGGAATACAGGACGGTTTGGCGGAGCCATAGCTACCTATGGAAATAGAAACACAGTCACTATAGAGGACTGTAATATCACAGATAATACAAGCACAGGAGTTGGTGGTGCATTATCCAATGCTTTCGGCTCTTTAGTTACACTGCAGAGATGTAATATCACCGATAACACCTGCGAAAGCAGCGGTGGAGCTGTCTATAATCAAAATAATAGTGGAGGCGTGACAGTTCGCAATTGCAATGTGTCAAGTAATAGCGCTGAGCGCGGTGGTGCTTTTGCGATTAGCGGTGATGATGAAACGTCTGATGAACCACTTCCGCTACTCATCGTGCAGAATTCTGTCTTGGAGGCTAACATAGCCATCGTCCAGGGCGGTGCAGTCAATCTCAATAATGCTAATTCTAGTATCGTATCGACTCTGATAAATCTCAATTTAGTAACCAATGTCGATGGAGCCGGTGGAGGAATTATCTACAACGTGAGTGATAGCCTAGTGGCAACGCATGAATTGATTAATTCTACTCTAGTTGATAATATCGCTGGTGTGGGAAATGCTATGTCCACCTTCTCCACGGTAGATCGTGACTCGATCATAGGCGGCGTACAGACAGTGACTATTCAAAATACGATTTTGGATAGCCAAGATGGTGACAACTACGTACTAGAAGCGGGTGACACTGAAATCATTTCTAATGGAGGTAATTTGAGCTCCGATGCATCTACTGATGGTATATTCACTGATGCACTAGACCAGAACAGCACTGATCCAGAATTTACCGATGCAGGTAATTTTGATTACACCTTGCAGTTGTCAAGTCCAGCTATAGATGCAGGAGTGGCAGCTGGCGCTCCAGCTACAGACATACTTGGTCAAGAGCGTATCAATGCTCCAGACATAGGTGCTTATGAGAATCAAGATGTACTTAATGGCACACGAGTCGAGCGTTTAGACGGTGAACTCACCCTTACACCAAATCCCGCTGTGAATATCACGCAGATGAATGTGAGCGGTCAGTGGACGGGGAGAGCATCTGTTCAAGTCGTAGCGAGTGATGGTAGAGCAGTCTTACAGAGAGAATTTGATAAAGACGCTTTTGCTCTTAATCTTCCGCTGGATGTGAGCTCTCTTACACAAGGTAGCTACATCATAGTAGTGCGCACCGATGAGGGAAGTCTGCATCGAGTCTTAGTGAAGAAATAGAGGATTAGTATTCAAACTTATAAGAAGTCAGTGCGCAGAGATGCGTACTGGCGTTTTCTATGTAGAACTGTCAATGGAATTGCCATGCCCTGTGGGCGCAGAAGAATCATGTACGATCATAGTCAATTTGATTTTCCTCGTAGAGCTGAGTAGATCCTGATAGCGCTGTAGATCAGCACGGCAAGTGCAAACACGCCTAAGATGCCATAGACGGGGCTAAGATTGCTCTTAACCACGACCAGCATGACGATGCTGACAAGAAATAATGTGGGTAGCTCATTCCACAAACGTAGTTGATTGCTCGTATGCTTAAATATTCCTCGAGCTTGCTGACTAGCGATCTTATGTAGTGAACCATGATAGAAGTAAAGTAGGCCAACCAGGATTAATTTAATGATAAGCCATGTAGGAACTACGCCATATAAGTGTATGAGCCACATTCCAAAGAATAACGTCAAGATAGCAGATGGTAAGGTGATGCCATAGAGCAAGCGACGGATCATGATACTAAACTGCGCATGCAGGATGTCACGCTCGATGACGGACTTATCTTGTGCTTCTCGATTATATACAAAGAGGCGCACGAGGTAAAACATCCCCGTGAACCATGTCACCACGAAGATGATGTGAAACGCTTTTATATAAAGTATAAGCATCTAGTGAGCAGTCTGCATTATATCTGTCATGGCATGAATCCAGTCGGGTCTCAGATTGAGACAAGGTACTACATCAAAAGATTCACCGCCAGCATCCATAAATATTTCTCGTCCTTCTTCGTGGATTTCCTCAAGGGTCTCTAAGCAGTCGGACACAAATGCTGGGCAGCAGATAATCATTTTCTTGATACCACGATCTGGTAATTCTTCTAGCGTCTTAGCTGTATATGGCTGCAGCCATGGATCTCTTCCCAGGCGTGACTGGAATGCATACATGACTTTATCTTCGGGTAATTGTAGGTAGTCAGTGACGAGTTCTGTAGTCCTTACTACCTGGTGTCGATAGCAAAAGTCATGTGCCTCTGATGCTACGTGACAGCAATTTTCTACCTTGAGGCAGTGCTCACCTGACGGATCTGTTTTCTTGACGTGTCGCTCAGGTATTCCGTGATAGCTAAACATGATGAGGTCATAGTCCTTTTGGACAAATGGCCGTATGCTCTCACTAAGTGCAGCGATGTAGGCTGGGTGATTATAAAAGGGCGGAACAGTCTTGAGGCGAAAGCCGACGCCTAGTTCCTTCATCTCATCTTTTACATGGACGACCGCTGTTTCATAACTGCTCATCGCATAGTGAGGATAGAGAGGAAATAATATTAATTCCTCTAAGTCTGGATGTTCTTTTTGGATGGCTTTTAGTATATCTGGTGTGGATGGTGATCCATATCGCATGCAGAGATAAACGGGCATATCTACCTGCTCATCTATTGCAGATTTCAATTCTTTTGACGTGTGGATGAGTGGAGAGCCCTTATCAGACCAAATTGTCTGATATGCCTTGGCGCTTTTATGAGCACGAAAGGGTGTGATAATTCCTTTCACTAAAAAGAGTCGTAAAAGATAAGGTACATCTATCACGCGCTCATCCATCAAGAATTGATTGAGGTAACGACGCACGTCCTTCACCGCAGTGCTATCTGGCGATCCAAGATTGGCTAGTAATATGGCAGTTTTAGACATGCTAGGAAAATTTCTTGGTGGTAGCGATGAGATGATCGATATGATCGTCCGTCAATGATAGACTGAGAAACCAACTCTCATAGGCAGAGGGCGGTAAATAGATTCCATGATCCAGCATATGATGAAAATACCGATTAAATGTCTCGATCTTACTTCCAGCAGCTGTGGCAAAATCTATGACAGCTACATCACTGAAATGCACGCTTATCATACTTCCGAGTTGATTAATCGCCACCGTGATTCCAATCTGGTCAAACGCTTCTTGGAGTCCATGAGCTAATCGCTTGCCTATATGCGCTAGTTGATCATAAAGCTGAGGATTCTCGTGCAGATGACTGAGAGTTACATGACCAGCTGTCATAGCGAGAGGATTGCCACTGAGGGTGCCAGCCTGATAGACTTGACCTAGAGGTGCGATGTGACTCATGATTTCTCGCTTCCCACCGAATGCACCTACTGGCAGTCCTCCACCTATTACTTTACCAAACGTAACTAAATCTGCCGTGACTGAGCTGAGCTCTTGTACGCCTCCTGCCGCGAGGCGAAAACCTGTCATCACCTCGTCAAATATGAGGACGATTTCTTGCTCATCGCAGATTTTCCTGATCGCTTCTAAGTAACCAGGCTGAGGGGGAATACATCCCATATTGCCCGCCACTGGCTCAAGAATAATAGCAGCAATATTTCCTTTGTGCTTTGCGCACATCTCCTCGATAGCGCTTACATCATTAAATGGACAGACGAGTGTATCCTGAGCTGTTCCTTCAGTGATTCCGGGAACGTGCTGTATGCCAAATGTCGCTAGCCCACTGCCAGCCTTGACGAGAAATGGATCTGCGTGGCCATGGTAATGGCCTTCCATTTTGATAAATTTATTCTTTCCCGTGTAGCCTCGTGCAAGGCGCAAGGCGCTCATGCATGCCTCCGTTCCGCTACTGACCATGCGGATGAGGTCGACACTTGGCACCATCGTCTTGACGAGCTCGGCGAGCTCTATTTCCTGTATGGTGGGCGCGCCAAAACTAAGAGCACGGTCAAGTTGCTCCTGTAATGCCTTGATGACAGAGTTATGATTGTGTCCGAGGATCATGGGTCCCCAGCTATTGATCAGGTCGATGTATTCTTTTCCATGCACATCTGTAAGGGTTGCGCCCTTAGCAGAAGCAAAGAAAATAGGATCACCGCCCACAGAACCAAATGCGCGCACGGGCGAGTTGACTCCTCCAGGTATGCTCAGCTTAGATCTTTCCATGAGCGAGCGATGGCTCGTACTTGTCAGTGGCATCATATGATTATAGCTCTTGTAATTGCTTGACGATATCCGCAGCTGCGTAGCTCGCTATGAGATTTGCTCCTGCACGCTTGATGGATATAGTAGCTTCCATCATGGCTCTTTGCTCGTCGATCCAACCGCGCTCTGCAGCTGCTTTGATCATAGCATATTCACCACTCACGTGATAGGCGCTGACTGGCACGTGAACGGTGTCTCTGATTTCTCTGATGATATCGAGGTAATTAATTGCTGGTTTAATCATGACGATGTCAGCTCCTTCTTCAATATCGAGCTCTACCTCTCGGATGGCAGCTCGGCGATTGGCAGGATTCATCTGGTAGCCACTCTTATCACCAAATCCTGGAGCACTATCCAGCGCTGTACGAAAGGGACCATAGTAGCTAGAAGCGTACTTGGCGCTGTAGCTCATGATGCCAGTGCGCGTATGACCATACTGCTCTAGTGTATCTCGAATCGCGCCTATGCGGCCATCCATCATATCACTCGGAGCTACCATGTCGACGCCCGCCTCGGCATGGCTGCGAGCCATCTCTGCGAGTATTTCTACGGTCTCGTCATTGAGGATTCTTTGCTCATGTACGATGCCGTCATGGCCGTGAGAGGAGTAGGGGTCTAGTGCCACATCACTCATCAGTAGCATTTCAGGAAATCGCTTTTTTATTTCTCGTATGCTGCGTTGCATCAGGCCCTCCGGATTGATGGCTTCCGAGCCTGCATTATCCTTGAGCTTATCAGGACACTTGATGAAGAGAAGAGAGCTTTTTATTCCCAGTTCCAGTAGATTCTCTATACGCGCATAGATCATGTCGAGACTGTGTCGCTCGTAAGCTGGGATAGCCGATATTTCTTCTTTAATGCCACTACCTTCTACTACGAATAAAGGAGCAATAAAATCAGCTGCACTCAAGTGAGTTTCAGCGACTAATTCTCGTATGGCTTGTGATTTACGCAGTATTCTAGGTCTATGCATTGTCTACTATGTATTTAGGAGGCTTTATGATAAGAGCTTCGGGTTATCCTAATTTCTTTTTTAGCTCTAGATAACGATAGGAAATGTACCCGCATGACTCTATTTTCGATCTTGTTATTGCTGATAGAGCCTTGCGCAACGCTTCTTGCTTAGTCCATTCGTATTTCTTGAGAATGATAAGTAGGTTCGATAAATTTTTTTTAAAGTTGTCGTCTCTTTTGCTTTTTAGGAAGGAGGCATTAAGGTTCAGGACACTATGCAACTCATTATCATGCACAGGGTCACTTGAGCGTATGCCTGCATCACTATCATAATAGATGCAGTCGATATGAGCAGCAATGCGAGGATCTAAGGAAAGCGTGCGTGTTCCTTTATGATCTCCGCAATGTGATACGTGCCTTCTACTCATCTTTGGGTCGAGATATTCCTTGCCAGAACACACGCCTAGCAGATTATCAAAATCTGCAGACTTGTTAGGATATTCTGCTTGACTTTTATGATGCTCTACGAATACAACCGATTTAAATTTCTGTTCACAGTAAGCGCATAGTCCATGCTGAGTTCTCAATAGCACTTTACGTGTCTCTTTAAGACAAGCTTGCGCTATTTGAGTATACGAGTAGGAGCTTTCTCTTAACTCCTTTAGACACTTTGGCTCATCCTCTGGCCTTATAGTCACTAAATTCATTGACGAGCAAATTCTAATCGCATTTCATAATCTGTCAACCAGACTGGTTGAGAGTTGAGCTTGGATTTAATATCTTGGAGCTTAGCATGAGCTTCATCAATCTTCATGTCATTGAATAATTTATCTACTTCTTTTAGTTCTTCCTCATATGGGTTGTAGCTATCATGAGCAAGCATGAGTTTTTCGAGGATTTCATCTGAGGTGGCGGTGTAGATGTCAGGGAGCTCATCAGTCGGAACCTCTAGATAATTTCTTACAACCTTGATTGATTTTCTACGTAGCGAACTTAGAATGAGAGGCGAGTGCGTAGTGAATATAAAGGAAAGATTTGGGAAGGTCTTTTCTAAAGCTTTTACCACCAAGCGCTGCCAGCTAGGGTGCAAGTGCAATTCGATCTCATCAATTAGGACTACGCCTACACCTTGTAGCGGATTTTCTTTATTAGCTATGACAAGTCGGCGCGCTATTTCAGCAACGAGCGTGATGATCATACGCTCTCCATCGGATAATTGATCTAGAGAAAATTCATTTTCATCTTTAAAGATTACTAGTGATTGTTTAGGTACATAATCGAAGTTGTTCGTTTGATTTTCTTCTGTGTGCACGATGATGTCGCCATAAGTGGAGGGTTCAATATTGCTGAGAAAGACTTTGAGAGCACTTCTAATATTTGCAAGACTTTCAATTTCTACATTGAGGTCTCCCTTTTTTATTTTTATACTATTTTCCCTGTTTACTTGATTGATATACCAATTAACAAATGTGTGGAAAGTTGGATTTCTTAATGATAAGGAATCTTTATAAGTTGCCACTAAGTCCTTTGGTTGGCTTTTATTTTGATTAGTCTTCGCTGGAGCGGTTCTATTTACATTGAAATAGGCCACTATAGGCACGCTAATTAATGTTTCATTTTTTATACGATTTTTAATAGTTTTAAGACTATCTTCAGGTGTGATCGTGCTTGATGCTCTAGTGATAGTGCGGGATTTTTCTATGCGAACAGTGAAATCTGAGCCAGCGTTGATCACCGCATGGTTTAAAGAAAGGGCGCAGGTGCTCTTGGATTTCCCTGTTGTAATATCGGCATCTGAAAATCTTGCAGAATCGGTACTAATGTTTCTAGTTGTCATCAGTGCATTAGTATAGTGAAGCATACCTAGAGCTATTGCATCGAGTATAGATGTCTTACCAGCTCCATTTCGGCCAATGATGACCGTAGTGTTTTCATGAAACTGTGTTTCAAATTTTTCAAAGCCTCTGAAGTTGGTGAGATGGAGTTTTTTAAGTTTCATACTACAAATTTACTGCTAATCGGCGGCATCATTGAGGTGGTCGTCATTGCGCCTGAGCCACTCTCGTGGTGTAATAAGTACCTCGAGCATCTTTGCTTCTGGAGTACCACTCTCGGGATGATGGTTATATTCCCAGCGTACAGTTGATGGCAAGCTCATAAGGATCGATTCGATACGTCCATTTGTCTTTAAGCCAAATAGTGTCCCGCGGTCATGCACGAGATTAAATTCCACATAGCGGCCGCGACGTATTTCTTGCCATTTCTTTTGCTCAGGAGTATAGGAGATGTTTCTTCTTTTATGGACGATAGGGGAATAGGCTGCAAGGAAACTACTGGCCATATCTTTCACGTACTCATAGTACGTATGCTCTTCCAGTTCTTCTTCAGATCCTGGACGGAGATAATCATAGAATGCGCCGCCTACACCACGTGCTTCTCCTCTATGAGAATTGTGAAAGTACCGGTCGCAGTGTGCTTTGTGCGCGGGGTAGAAACTACTATCATGTCTCTGGGCGCTGTCGCGCAAAATACGATGAAAGTGTACCACATCCTCTTCGTATAAATAGTAAGGCGTCAGATCCGTCCCACCACCAAACCATTGCTGACAGATTTCTCCTTGTGCATCGTACATTTCAAAGTATCTCACATTGGCGTGCACGGTAGGGACGTGAGGATTTCTAGGATGCATCACTAGGGATAGTCCGCAGGCAAAAAAGTCTGCTTGCTCTACACCGAGTTTCTCTCGCATTGCTTGAGGTAATTCTCCATGTACAGCGGAGGTATTGACACCAGCTTTTTCAAATACTTTTCCATCACTCAGTACGCGTGTATCGCCACCACCACCTTCGGGTCGTTTCCACTGATCGATAAGAAAAGTCGCCTCACCATCCATTCCTTCCGTAGCACGACAGATATCTGTCTGTGTCACTGATAGAAATTGTAAAAAAGACTCTTTGTAGGAATGCATCAGGATGACTGATATGATTTTACGGTATCAAAAAATGCTTTGGCATGAGCTGGTGGAACATCTGGACTGATGCCATGACCAAGATTGGCGATGTATCGCTGTATTCCAAATTGGTCGATCATTTCCTTTGTCTTGCGCTCTACCGTGGCGGGATCAGTAAGAAGTATCGACGGGTCTAAATTGCCCTGGATGGTGAGCTCTTTACCTATCAGATCACGAGCAACCTGAGGCTTGAGAGTCCAGTCTACACCGAGTGCAGAGCAGGAGCTATAGCGAAACTTAGAGAGTGCATACCATGATCCCTTAGGATAAAGTATGACAGGAGCTAGCTCAGAAATCGCATCACTGATACGTGTAAGATATGGCTCAGCATAGTGAGAGAAATCCTCAGGCGAAAGCAATCCTGACCAACTATCAAATACCTGAATCACTTGCGCACCAGCTTTCAATTGCTCCTTGCAATAGGCGATGGTTGAATCAGTGATAAGCGTAAGCAAGAGCTCGGCCGCTTGAGGCTGATTATAGCAAAATTTCTTGGCCTCGGAGAAGGTCTTACTACCATGACCTTCTACCATATAACACAAGATAGTCCATGGCGCTCCAGCAAAGCCTATGAGCGTCTGCTCATCTGCCAGTTCTGCTCGCACGAGACGTAGAGCATCGTATACATGTTGTAATCGCTCAGTGACACCGTCGCGCTGCAGAGCCAGCACATCCTGAAGTGAGCGGATGGGTGAGGGTAGTACAGGACCCTTACCAGGGATGAGCTGTACGTCCATGCCGAGCGCCTTGGGGATGACGAGGATATCCGAGAAGATGATCGCCGCATCGGGTTCATAGCGTCGCATGGGCTGGAGCGTAATCTCGGCGGCGAGCTCGGGCGTCTCTACGCGGGTAAAGAAATCATACTTCTGGCGCAGCTCCATATACTCCGGAAGGTGTCTACCTGCCTGACGCATCATCCACACGGGTGGTCGACTGACTTGATCTCCTGCGAGAGCTTGGAGTAATAGGGGTCTAGGGCTCATGAGCTATAGTGCTTGATCACTGCATCTACAACAGAGCTCTCACTCGATTGATCAGCAATGAGGATGTTTTGTATACCAAGCGATCTGGCATGGGTGGCGGTCGTCTCTCCTATACAGACGAGAACTTGATGGTCTGCAATGGAGTTCTGCAATAAATAGGCATCTATCTGAGAAGGACTGAAGCACAGGATCGCGTCTGCTCTTGGGTAGGTGTGTGCTACTTTAGACTTGGAGTATACGTGATGTATACGTGTAGTTATTTTCGCGTCAGCGAGCAGAGACTCTAGTAGATCTAGACGATCAGAAGTCGTGAGATACGTCACTTCTTTTTCATCAGCTGCTATGATATTTTCAGCAAGACATTTGCCGGACACGGCCTCTCTTAGCTCCGTACATCCAGCTTCTATCAGTGTATGACTGGTACGACCCTTAATCGCATAGATCGTCCGCTCTGAAATAGCACTTGTGCGGGCACCGAGACTTTGCAATAGTGCTCGCGCTGCGTGGAGACTTGTAATGACGAGTGGATCCGCGGATCCGAAAATATCCGCTGTAGGTATGTCTAGTAACTGTATGTGTAGTAAATCGTGCTCATGGACTATATGGCCTGACTCCTCCAATCGCTGTCGATGAAGTGGCTGGAGAATCCTCGCAGAAGCTATAGATATCTTACGGTCAAGACTCATGAGATCGTATCTGTGCAAGGATCTGATCAGCCCCGCGCTGACGTATCGCTTCGGCTGCTTTAAGACCTACATTTGTCTCATCGAGCGGCAACTTGAGATCGACTCGAGCCTCCTGAGTACCATCAAGTGCGTGTACGCATCCAGTAAATGAAATGCCGTCTTGATTAATCGTCATCAGGGCCGCAATCGGCATGGAACAGCCTCCCATTAGATCTCTTAGAAATGATCTCTCCGAGGCAGTGCATCTCCGTGTATCGGCATGATCAAGACTCTTGCAAGCGCTGAGTACGCGCTCGTCATCAGCACGGCACACCACTGCTATAGCGCCCTGCGACGGAGCGGGTACCATCCAATCTATGACCTGAGTAGGATGCGAATCTATGTCAAGTCGATCGAGGCCTGCTTGGGCAAGGATGATAGCATCACAGTCGGCCTGAGCATCGAGCTTGGCCAAGCGGGAATTGACATTGCCTCGTATATCTATGACGTGATGCTCTGGATAGCGCCGAAGCCACTGCGCCCGACGACGAAGGCTACTTGTAGCCACAGTATATTTTTCTCCTGCGACAGGCAAGCGCCCCTTGTGAACTAGGATGTCTGCCGAGCTGTCTCGCTCCATGACGGCTGCAATAGTAAGTCCTGAGGCAAGCTGTGTAGGGATGTCCTTGAGTGAATGTACAGCTAGGTCGACTCGGCGATCAAGCAGAGCTATGTCAAGTTCCTTGGTGAAGATGCCTGTGACGCCTAACTCATACAGAGGTATATGTAGGATCTGATCTCCCGAGCTCTTGATCTTGACCAATTCTGTTTCTACTCCAGCTGCTCGTAGGCCGTCTATCGCTCTATGCGATTGATAGAGGGCTAGTGCGCTCTGGCGAGTACCTACTTTCAGAATTGTGGACATGCTGTATGAGTAGTCCGAGAGACTCGAGGACGTGGCCTAGAGGCTGTCGAGATATTTTTGAAGGAGTTCTTCCGCAGCGGCATTTTGCTCACCGTTTGCTTTGATGAACTTGACGAACTGTGTGACACTTTTCTGAATGGTATGGTTCCGCTCGGCTTCTGTCTGCTGATGGAAAAATGGACACTGACTCGTTGCCTCCTCTACCGATTGTTTCCACGACTGTATGACTTGACTTTTCTCATAGATGCGAGACCACTCTAGAAATTCATGGACGTATCGCTCTATGATGCCCTGAGCCTGAGGTATAGAAGACTTGCGCTCTTCCATCTGATCACTGACAAGCTGATCTACAAATCCCAGTGAGTGATAATCTACGGATGGATCTGACTCGACCTCTGCAGGGAAAAATCGTGGTACTGACAGATCTATGAATGTACGAGGTCTCTTACATCTGAGATCAATCTGATCCATACGGAGCTGCGCATCTGAAATCGCTGTGAGGACGATATCATAGTCCATCACCTGAGCTGCGAGCTGCTCAAAAGCAAGAGTATCTGCGCCTATCTCGCTTGCAAGGGCGTGTGCCTTATCTGCTGATCGATTTGTCAAGCTAAGTTGGAGCTGTGGAAGATAATCCCTCAGATTCTTAGCGATGGATGTACCAAATCTTCCTGTACCTACTACGAGCACTTTTCCTGGGCGACCCTTATACTTCCGCATCAGAAGCTGTATCGCTGCATAGGAAAGGGAGGATGTGCCTGTGGTGAGCTTGGTGGTAAATCGGACTTCCTTGGCGGCTTGGATGCAATGATTAGCAAGTCGCTCCATGTAGCCAGAGAGTCGCTGATTCTCCTTGGCCGCCTTAAATGATTTTTTGAATTGGCCTAGGATTTCCATTTCGCCAAGGAGCTGACTCTGAAGTCCTGAGGCGACATGATGCAGGTGGCGCACGGCCTCTTCTCCTTGCTTGATCATAGGTGTCAAGTGTGCAGGGCCTGTGTATGCTTCTATGGCAGCGATGGCCGGAGCCATCTCACCTTCTCCATAGATTTCTATACGATTACAAGTAGAAAGCAGCACCACGGATTCACTGAATCTCTCGGCATGATCACGGATCTGATTTTCTAGATCAGCAGCTATGCCAGAGTCCTTGAGGCGAGCCCACTCATCCGTCATGTGGACGTTGACTCCCGTAGCATATATGTGCTTGATATCTTTCATGATGGACTGAGTGGAAATGACCACTTAGGCATGTCAATAAGTACAATACGAAATTGCACGATCTGGGTATCTCAGAGGCCATATTAATGGACTGGAAACATCTATTTAGATGGTGTCTAAATAACTATAATTGCTCCTATTGGCTATGGTGATCTGGGCTATCTGTGGAATCGCAAGGGACTGTCACGAAGCGAGGACACAGATGAGTTGATTTGCACATCTAAGCACATAGATTGATACGATCTCAAACAGTCTGCACCACACGGTGTTATAACTTATAAATCTAGATCAATTATGCTATCTACATCAGTCGAAGCCGCTCTCAATGAGCAAATCAAAATCGAAGCTCAGTCATCTCAGATCTACCTAGCCATGGCCTCTTGGGCGGAGTGTGAACCTGGTATCAATAACATCACTGCTTTCTTTTATGCGCATAGTGATGAGGAGCGCGAGCATATGCTCAAGTTGATTCACTTTGTCAATGAGCGCGGCGGGCGGGCCGTCATACCTGCTCTGGAAAAGCCGAGTCCTACCTACAGCTCTATCAAGGAAGCCTTTAAGATCTTGCTGGAGCACGAGATCTTTGTATCACAAAGCATCAATAAGTGTGTCGATATGGCACTCTCCGAGAAGGACTATGCTACGCACAATTTTCTCCAGTGGTATGTAGCTGAGCAAATAGAAGAAGAGGCGCTCGCACGGACAATGAATGACAAGCTAGAATTATTGGGCGATGAGAAGAGCGGCTTGTACTTATTTGACAGAGATATCTTGATCGCACGTGAATCACCAGAATAGCTTGGTGGCTACTTCTTAGCTATGATATAGGCATGCACGATCGCCAGCTCTTCCTTAGCATATTCTGCTAGTTCTGGATGAATATGAACTTTGTCTAGATCTGCCAGACTATAATCCCAAAAGATTTCCTCTATTGTAGTAAACCCTATTGACTCTATGAGCGCCTTATGAAAAGGGTAGCGCAGGCGATTTTGTGGTTGGATGCTATTATCAATCCGCTTCCATTCTGCTCTGCTATATTGTAGGAAATTGTAGACAGTGATGGACTCGTCCATATGGGCGAAGTGGTCGCTCATGTCAATAAAGTGTGACATCACACCATCTGACGGTAAGAGCGTATGCAGCTGCTCCATCATAGGACGCAGACTGCTTTATTATACATGCTCGAGTGTGTTATTGCTACAGATAAAGTCGTAGGGCTGATCGCTGTGATGCGTCGACACATCGCCAATGATATAGGTGATATCGAGTGCCTTGAAGATTTCTGAGATATCATTAAGCTCGAGCGAGTCACGTAGTTTTTGGGCCCTTTCGGGCAAATACTTGTGTACTTGCTGATCGGCAAGCATCCGTTCGGCGGCGATCTTAACGTAGGTCGCGGTACACAGTGGAGCAATATCTATTGTAGTAATATTCTCAGCGCCTTTCAGATAAAAGTATAGTGGCACTATCGGATACCACCCCGTTCCTATTTCCAATACTCTACGTCCTGCTAGATCTCCTGACACGTGCTTCTGATAGATGGCATAGTGATCTGCGGCATGCTTGATCTTGTGACCATAGTGCGTATCACTTAGCTCTGTACCGCGTGTGACATACTTCTGCATGAGACCGTTAATCTTATACTTAAACCCATTTCGGGCATTAGGATTTTTTATTGGCTCTTCTATTTATATAACATTCATGTTTACAGTGACTTATAAAGATTTAAGACAGTTTGCTTGTGTAAAATTTTGTTCCACATACACTGCAGCTATAACAAGGGCTCAATCCGTGAACTCAGCTCTCGTCAGCTGACTTCGCGCCTAGCGTCTATCTGCTTCAGCCTCAGGCACCTCACCTCTTCGCCATAGCACGCTATGACTCGTCGGCGGAGCACCTGACGCTCTTGCAGCTAGCCGCTATCCATCAAAGCCTAATGCACGGAATGGGTTAAAGGGAAGGAACGAGATGAATTTCTGTACGCGAGCTTTTACTTTCCAATTCATGGGTGAAGGGGGTGGAGGCTGCTTGGTGTGTGATCGGAGGTGTATGGTAAGATAAAGTGCTGCTAGATGTGTGGCACTTACGTGCAAAGGTATGTCTGCGACATGAGTATGGGGAGGAAGTGGATTTTGAGTGATCTTATCTGCTCTAGAGGATTCCCTAGCTTAGACGTACTAGTAAGTAGCTAGCTTAGGGAGTCGAATTATTGTAAAAACATCAATAAGAATTGCATACGTCTCAATGATGTCAGAAGAAATGTTTTTTCTTATCTTCACTTGCAAATTTGATTTCATGACTGCTGCAGGTATAATATCTGCTATCTTGCTCCTAATAAAAATTGTAGCGTCAATGAGACGCAAAGCTGATCGCAACCAGGAGGCAAGATCTGGAGTACCAGATATAGACCAGCGAAGTATTTCTGATCCAGTCATACTAGCATCTCATCGACGAGAAGAGATTGTAAAAGAACTCAATGGTACATTGACGACGAGGTGCAATGAAGGGGGAGATGTGCTCGAGAGACTACACGAGATCTTCCTAGTCCCTTTAGCTAGGGGTATCTCGGAATACAATGATGGGTTTTACAGAAGTCTCAATAAGACGCAGCGGATTATATATGTAGCCTTCTTATTTCAATCATCCTTGGATGCGTCTAATCTAAAGACTTTTTTGACATATTACTGGGACTACATTGATCAAATTGGTTTTACGATATTTTCCCTGAGACTATTCAAACTGCATAATAAATTTGGTAAGTATCGACGCGAGTTGGAAGCCCTTGGGGAGTTGCCGAATAGTCACAATAGTGAGTTTGAAGAATATCTTAAGAATCCAGAGACACGACTAAAGTGGAATCAAGCTCTTCTAAAACATGTAAAGTCCAATCTGAATAATTTAGTAATGGTATAATCGATATTTGATAAAAGAAAGGGCAGATTATAATATTAGGTCTTCCTTGGACTCCACCTCACTGCGATCTTCTGAACATTTCCTGAGCGTCTTCACCAAATACAACTGTACCATATCTCTGCTTTTCGTACTCTACGATAGCATACACAGTATTGAGGCTAATAATTGAGTCATAGACGACTGAGGTGCGAGGTTGGCCTAGATGACCTATAACACCCCAGTATTTGCCTTGTCTGACACGAGCAACTTCTGATTCGCCCGAGCTGAAATACGGTGGCTCGGGTACGACTTCGTCATATATAAATTTGAGTCTGCTTTCTAATGTGTCTATTATCGTTTGTGGTTGGTACTCATTTGGATGGTTGATGCTAGAACTGTACAAATATCGATTCTCACCCCTAAACCTGTTCGCAGGTAGAAGAGCAATTTTATTATCTCTCTTTAGTAAGATCGCTTCACTGCTATATTCATACACAGCATCATATCTAAACGGAATCGAGTCTGTATATTCCATAACCTTTGATGAGTCGACTCGCAAAAATATTTGTTTAGTAAGATAGGTTTGAGAGCCCACGATCGTAAATAATCTCTCTGGACGTATTGGAGGCGTTACTCTACAACCACCTGCATCACGTGACTGTGAATGGCGTATTCTGGAGCGCCTCCCTTGATTAGTTATACGAAATTGTCGATTACCAATGGATGCGTATACCTCCTTGCTCCACATGTCATAATCAGAAGCAGATTCATATTTAGGCTTGATTCTCCACGACCCTCCTTTGTCTATGAATCCGTACAGTCCATCAACCTTCACTCGAGCTAGTTCTCCGCGGAAATCATGGATTTCCTCGAAAGCCATGGGGATGCGCACAAGACCTGTAGTGTCAGCAAATCCCCAAAGAGAATCTTTGCCAATTGGATATAGTTTTCCCTCATACACCTGGGCATCTTGCACTATACGCTGACTTGCGCAACTGATTAAAAATAGAAGTCCGATAATACTACCTATGAATATAACATGCTTCATGTATAAGTGAGTGACTCATCTCAAATATACTCATTTCACTGCGACTCATTTCACTGCACTTGAGAGCTTGCTATACGGGTGTAGTCTCGGTATTGTCATTGCTTTATCCACTTTTTCACGTCAGTGAGGCCCTGAGCATCTATAAATCTGACAAAATAAAGTCCTGCTGCCCACTCCGAGAAATTTCGTTGAATATCGCCATGAGCAATTTCTTGATGCACGCATCTGCCAGATAAATCAAATATCTCTAGCTGGTAGCTTTGTGCCTCATTGCTTTGTATCTCAAGCAAGCCTTTACTGGGGGAAGGAAAGAGATTCCAAGAAAGAGTCCTATGATTTTCAGTACTAGTAGAAATGCTAACGATATACGTCTGCTTTATGCTACATCCTAAATCTGTCATCACCTCTACTGTGTAGGTGCCGGGTAAAACTGTGATGTCTTGCGTGATTTCTCCATTATCCCATAGATAAGAATCGCCCTGCGGTGCACTGATAGGCGTACTTATAACACCAGAAAATACATAGACCGTATCATGATCACTGCGCTGTGATTCTAACCAGCCTTGCTTATACTGACACTGTACATTCTGTAATCCGTCAGTCCATAAGCTTTCATCAGGGCAGGGATGTGCCACTGGGGGTGATGTGTAAAGCAGATAGGTACTTGTCCAGAAATCTTCTGAGCTCAGCGTCTCGCTTCGAGATGAACCAAGTGCGCGCAGATCTGAAGAGTAGCTGGCGGTTGGAGAACACATGCTCCATGTATCGGGGTTACTTGGATTTCCTTGATAGGAGTATCGTGTAAGACTATCTTTCGTGACGCCACAGCTGTCTGTGCCTATATACTGAGGTGAGCCATCGGGGTACAGTCCTTTAATGAGGGCTCCTTCTGTAGTATTTAGCGACGGGCCACATGTAGGAAGTTGAGGGCTGGAAAATCGGAAAATATTAGCCGCATACATTTCATGATCTAGAAGAGAGACTGATTGTATGGGGATATCTGATCCAAAGGCGGGCACGCCTGATGGACAGAGCGTATCTGGTGTATTGCTGTTGTATACGTACCATGAGTCCAAACTTGGTACACTCCCAAGATTGTCATCCTCGTAGCAGCCTAAGTCAAAGTCAATCCACAAAGCTTGGTAGTAGTCCGCTATGGTTTTGGTGCCAGTATATTTAGTGTTCGTCTCTACAAATACCGAGTTTTGGATATCTCTATCGTCGCGGTTATAGACGTACATCGCCTCCATCACTACAAAGCTGATATTGTCGTCAGTTGAGGGCTTGACATCATGGAAACGAAGGACGTATTCGTCACCTTGAATTAATGGATAATCTCCAACCTGAGCGTTGTAGATTCCGTCACCGTTTCTATCAACAAAAGGCGCTAAGTCCTGCGATAAGTCGAGAGGATCATTAAATTCTCCTCGTAGGTTTGGATTTCCGATGCTTGGCCACGTGAGTATGGAGTGAGGTATCTGCTCATCTATGCTGCCATCACTGACATCTTCTCGGAAATTTTCGATGTGCTTTCGAGATACTCGCCACGCCTTTTTCCATGCCTCATCGGTCATACCATAGATACTGAACTCCTCGTCGCCTCTAGGATACTGGGTATATTGCCCAGCTTCGCTACCGTCCTCCGTGACAACATGATGCCATATGTTTCCAGTAAAGATGGTAGATGCGCTATCCTTAGATGTGCGATATGCAAAATCTGGACCACCAATCATGTAACCAGATGGATCCATCCTCGTGAAAATGTCATTTACATGAATGTACGAACTTGGATTGATCGTTCTGTGCAGTGTGTCAGAAGTTGATTCGAAAATGTCTAGGTCAACATATGCCTTATCGTCTTGAGTAAATAGACCTAAGACGTCGTCATTTACCACAATCATATCAGAGTATACTCGATCTATCCAAACGGACAGATCGGTGGTTGTGAGTAACTCTCTATAGGATGCTAGAGTGGTAGATCCATTTTTCCTTCCCAAGACATGCACTCCGTCCTTGGCATACACCATGTCAATGATCGTATCGAGTGTTATGGTCACTCTAGAGGCCACTTGCAAACGGTAGTTATACGCTACAATTTCTTGGCTGCCACCTGAAGTGCGGATTGCGTAGATAAATCGATCACCAATTAATGGGAGAGTATAAGAGGCATCACCTGGCAAAGTGTCTTGGACTTCCAGAGATCTATCTGTAACGACGAGGCCATCGCCTGTCCACAGGATAGCATCATCCGCAATCGCAAAATTATTGAGACTCTTGACGGGTGTGTCATATAATGTCTGGGTCTGAGTTGCTATATCGATTTGGATCACTCCGGACTCACTCGCAATATACGCTTCGCTCTGGTCTCCGTGAGCGAAACTCGCCTCTCCCGTGCGATCTGTGATCTCAGTAATTAAATCACCTCTCGAACTGCTGAGGTAGTAGGGAAGTCTCGGGATTCGACTTGAAGTGATGGTGAGTGAATCATAAATAAGGAAAAATCTTGTGTTCAATCGTCGATTGCTAGGCACGTCCACGCTACGTACACGATCACCATATGCATCGATAACCATTCCGTGCTCGTCGTCAATAATGCTTACGTAGCCATCATGGTTTTCACCAAATGTCACGCTGCTTGTCTCTGACTCATAGAGCTGTATAAGAGCGGATTGGGCACGAGATATAATGGGCAAGAGTAGAACTCCTACTAGAATGATCATACTTTTCATATTGCACGTCCTTTCGTATAATACGTGTGCTGACCATACTATGCTGCCTGGTAGTGTAACAAAGTTGTGTCATACTTGAAATACGTGAGGATAAATCGTACATTCGAGTCCGACAGTTTCAGGTCTTCTTAGATCTGAGTGCTGTCACATTCTACGATAAAACTTGGAATTATGATCATATTCGGAACCAGAGGCGTCAAAATGAAATTGGACGAAGGTGAATTTCACTGTCCACAATGCGCAGTTAAGAAACCCTTCAAGCACAAGAAGGTCGTTCGATTTTTCACGCTCTACTTTATACCCCTGATACCACTAGGTAGGATAGGGGAGTTTGTGGAATGTCAGACTTGTCGTGGCACCTTCGTGCCTCGTGTCCTTGAGTTTGATCCAGAGGCAAGTAGCAACCAATTTCAGTCTCAGTATGAGAAAGCTATGCGACATTCGATGATACTCATGATGCTTGCTGACGGTGAGATAGACAGTGGTGAGATGGAAGCTGTCCATGGCATTATCAATAAATTTGGTCATAATGACATGACCTATGATGAGTTGGAGAAACTTGTGGACGTCATTCAATCAGAAAACGAGCCAGTCGACACCTATCTTGCGCAGATTGCCGGGTCGCTCAACGAGCACGGAAAGGAGATCATCATAAAATGTGCTCTGGCAGTGGCTGCTTCTGATGGCAATATTGATCCTTCAGAGATAAAACTCATCGTGGAGATGGGCAAAGCAATGGATATGTCACCGAGTCATGTGAAAGGTATCATGATGGAGGAGACGGAGAGTGCTCCTTCGTTTTCTGACAATTAGAACGCATAAGTAACGTTCTGATAAATACTAAACTTTGACAAGTAGTATGAATCATATCAAGAATTGTCAACGTACCGTAGTCCTTAGAGGGACTCGTGCTTTGTCGGTATTTATGCTCAATCGTGTACTCATAGTAGCTGCACTCTTGAGTGCGGTAAATAGCTTATCTGCTCAGTTTGATATCACTAGGCTTGATATGCAAGAGGAGGAGGCCGTAGTATTTATAGGGCCTAGCTGTGTCGATAGGTGCTTTCCAGGGCAGGCTGTCATTTATATTGATATATATCAGCATATCATTGATTCTGCTATGCATCTGATCGACGATGCGTACTTGGAACTTGACGACTTGCAGTCTAGGAAGGTAAAGAATGGGGTCAAAATCGATAAGCAGCAGAGACAGATAGATCAGTATTTTAGGGTAGTGGCTTTAGCTCAAGATTTTATCGGCTTGTGGACTAATCATGATGAGATATATAATAAATGGTTAGCCAACTCCAAAATACTCGCGGATAGTAGTTGCTATCATCTTGTGGTTGGCACTGACTTATACAATTACTATGAAGTGTCTGTTGACAGTATAAAGGCTGGGGATACATTGTCCTACAAGGAGTACATAGGCTATGAAGATCTCCATAGCTATGCTTTTTTTAGCGACACCTCACAGAATCTTCTGTCGACTACGGACAAGTGGGTGAAGATAAAGGACAAGTTATGCCTAAAAACCATTGATCAGCAAAGTTCCAAGGCGTATATGAACTCCCACTACATGCTTGCTTACATTAACTTAGAATTTCAGCACGATCGTAAGCGGAGAAGATTTTGGAGGGAGTATGAAGTTATACTTACCGAGCCCTTCATTGAAATACTGCACTCAACCACGGGTACATATATTCTAGCGCCAGAGTTTGAAGAGTATCATTGCGCCTTGGATGTTAGATAGTGGCACTTGTAATGAGTGGGGTGGCTGCAAGGTTCAATTAGGTGTGTCTCCTAGCTTTGAAAAGTGTGAAAATAAGAGACAGAGCTGTGATCAGATTTGTCGGTTTAGTTTGATATTTAGCTTGGTCAATTTCATTCATATTTCTCCCCATCATCAGCAGCAAGAGGCAGTGCTGCGTCAGATATATGATACACCACAGGAGTTCTGGGCACACCATGGACATAGGTGTCGACAAATCCAATGATCTTGCCGAGCACTCTTTCGCCGATTGTCTTTCTTTCCAAGATGCCAGGCTTTGCTTCTAAGCTCTTGATAATGTCATCTTTCAGTGGCTCTTTACCGCTGAAGAGGTAGTCTCTGATGATCTTGTCTAGCTTGCTGGGGACCACTCCTTCTTGTTTGCACATTTGTGCGAAAGCACTACGCTTTTCTGTATCCCAGTAGCTATCAAAGTGATCAGGGATCTCTGTGCTGTCTTCTATCTTGGGTAGATGGAGATTGATGAATTTCTCGATGAGATCTCTCTTGCTTCTCAGCTTTGGATCTCCTGCTATGGCTTCTATGATCTGACGCTGCTTCTTGATCTTTTCCTCGGGAGTAGCATCGTGCATCTCTGTGAGTAATGCCAAGATGTAGGCTACATTGACCTCATCGCGGTGGATGAGCTCTAGCTCAAAATCTACTTCATGGAGTACGGAGACCTTCTCAGCTTGATTGTCTGTTTTTACCTTCTCGTAGAGGTCTAGGTACTTGCTCTTGTAGTTTTCAAATTGCTGCTCGGACATCCCTAGATCCTCCCAAGTAAACTCCACAAATGACTGAGCTACATTGAGAGATCTCATGATCTTACGGAACTTGGTAACAAACTCCAGTTCTTCATTTTCATCACGGAGATCATCTACACTCTTGGGAGTAGGAGTAATGGCTACTAACTCAGCAAATGTCTCATTGAAGGTATCTATCTGCTCCTCATAGGGCGGCACTATGATATCTTCTATGGCATTCTTGTTGGAGAACAGGGTGATGGCTTCATCTGTACGCTTCTTCAGATTGCGGAAAGCCATGATATTACCCTGAGACTTCCGCTCTCCTAAGATCCTATTGGTCCTGGAGAATGCCTGAATCAAACCATGATAGCGGAGATTCTTATCTACATAGAGAGTGTTGAGCGTCTTGCTGTCAAAGCCTGTAAGAAACATATTGACCACTAGGAGGATGTCTATCTGCTTACGCTTGACCCGGTTGGCTATATCCTTGTAGTAGTTGTAGAAGGATTTGCTATCTCTGGTGGTATATGAAGTGCCAAATAGAGAGTTGTAATCTCCCATGAAGCCTTCTAGGATGTCCCTGGTATGCTGATTCTCCTGTCCTTCGGAGAATGATTCTGAGATGTCTCCATTGTCATCCTTATCTGCTTCATTGGTATTGTAGCTGAAGATGGTAGCCACCTTGAGCTTGTGTTTCCCTTGTTCTTTCTTCTCCTGAAAGAATCTGTAGTACTTCACCAGAGTATCCACATTGGACACGCACATCATACCGGTAAACTCTCTAGAGTGGGTCTTGCGATCATGATGGGAGAGGATATAGTCTGTGATCTTCTCTATGCGATCGTCTGATTCTAGTAGTTCCTTAGTATCTATGGCTTCTACGTCTATATCTGTATCATCTTCAGGATTTTTGTTTTTGAATCTGCCGACGTACTCTATGGAGAACTTCAGTACATTTTCATCCCTGATTGCATCTGTGATCACATATTTATGTAGGCTTTCGCCAAAAAGATCCTTAGTGGTCCTTTTACCTAAATCATTGCTGGCAGCATTCTCTGCAAATATGGGAGTGCCTGTAAAGCCAAAAAGCTGATGATTGGTAAAGAACTGGGTAATCCTCAGGTGAGTCTCTCCAAACTGGCTTCTATGGCATTCATCAAATATGAAGACTATCTTCTTATCCCGCTCTGATGCCATCCTCTTGAGATACTTCTGCTTACTGATGGCAGTATTGAGCTTCTGGATGGTGGTTACGATGATCTTAGAAGGACTGGTAAACTGCTTGACGAGACTCTCTGTATTGACAGTACCATCTACAGAGTCCTTCTTGAAGTTGTTGAACTCCTTCATGGTCTGGTAGTCTAGATCATTGCGATCCACACAGAATACTACCTTGTCCACATGTGGCTGTCTCATGATGACCTGGCTAGCCTTGAAAGAAGTAAGAGTCTTACCAGATCCTGTAGTGTGCCAGATATATCCGTTTTGATTGGAGTTTTTGGTTTTCTCTATGATGGCCTCTACTGCATAGTACTGATAGGGTCTCAGTGCCATGAGTATCTTGTCTGTCTCATGGAGTACTATATATCGGGTAATCATCTTGGAGAGATGGCACTTCTCCAGAAACTCTGTAGCAAAGTCCCTCAGCTGTGATATCCTCTGATTCTTGCTATCTGTCCAGTAAAATGTCTGCTTGTAGGAAGTCTTACGATTATTAGCGAAGTACTTGGTGTTCTCTCCATTACTGATCACAAATAGCTGTACATAGTTGAATAGACCATAGCTGGTCCAAAAGGAATGCCTCTGGTATCTGCTTATCTGATTGAAAGCTTCTTTCATCTCCAATCCTCTCCGCTTTAGCTCTATCTGGACCATAGGCAGGCCATTGATCAGAAGAGTGACGTCGTATCTGTTTCTGTAAGATCCTTCTAGTGTAACCTGATTGGTCACCTGGTACTCGTTCTGGCACCAGTGATCCATGTTGATGAACTCTATGTAGGCACTGGTCCCATCATCTCTCTGAAACTGATATCTATCTCTGAGCGTCTTAGCTCTATCAAAGATGTTTCCCTTATTCAGATGATTAAGGATCTTCTCAAACTCCTTGAAGCTGAGGGCAAGCTTATTGTGCTTCTCTATCTGTGACTTTAGGTTAGCTAAAAGCTCTGCCTGATCTCTGATCACCACACGCTGATAGCCAAGCTCTTGTAGCTGGGCTATGAGATTGTCTTCTAGGGCTTGTTCGGATTGGTAGGTCATGGATTAAGGGTTAGTTCCTCCATAAGGCCATAATAGGAGGTGCTTTCCTCTTTTTGCTCGATATATAGACTTCTGATCTGAGGCACCTCCAAATTAAACTCCATTCCTGCTTTCCAAGAGCTCCAAACTTCTTTTGGTAGCCTTCCTTTCTTATACCACATGTACTCTTCAGCACATAGATTGAAGTAGTCTAGAATTATGTTTCGCTCATCTGTGGAGAGTTTGTGCTCAGGAGACTTGGCCAATGAATTGATCAAATTGTTCATTTTATGGTCATATCTTGCATTAAAACTCTCAAATAGACTCTTAAACATCGTATCATGCTCTATCCTTAATCTAACATATCCAAGGTATATTGTAGCTATACTGGCAATCATGCCGATAAGTAAGCCTGTATCCTTAAAGTATAGCCAAGAAGCAAAAACAAGAACTGCGAGAACGGATGCAATAATCGTAGGCCTGTGTACTAATTTCTCCATATCAGACAAACATTTTTTGGAGCAGACCTCTTTTCCATTCTTGGATAAATCTGCCAGTATCAATATTCATTATAATCAAAGAGTCAAGTCTAGAAATCAAGCTAATTATAGAGGATTGTTCAGCTGCATTTGGCGGAATTGAGACAGTGATTGTTCTTAAGTCTTTTGCATATATGTGTTTTACAGTCGTTCCTGAAACTAATCTGAGAATTTTGGCTTTTCTTATATCCAAGTAGTATGAAACTATAAGTGAGTTGTAATGAGTGTTAATAGGTCTCAATATATTTATATCTCCTCCAATAATTACTTTATCGACTAAAAGGACACTGGAGGTGGCAAGCCCTTCTGGAGTTACATCAGAACTTGGCATAAGGATATCGTTTAGATGTCCCAGTACGCCCCTTTCATTAGTTTTTGAAAAAATACTGGTTACCCGATTACCGTATTTGGTAAAAAGTTCTCCATAGTGAATACAGGCATTTTGGCCATTCTCTATGATAACGGATTTTGGTAATTGTCGTCCCTTTTTAAATATAAAGATCTCATCCAACTTCTTCTCTTCCCAATCCTCAAACTCCTCTCCATTCTCATCCTTAAACCTCAGTGTAGGAGGATGAAAGACCTTCTTTCCATCTACAACTTTCCCGTCACTCTCTTTTCGAGAGTCGGGATTCATTCCACTAACGCTCATTGTATTCGCAGTGTCATGAACGAATCTGGCATCAAATAGCTTCTGCATCACTCCTTTCTTGTATCGCTCTAGGAGTTCTTTCTTCTTCTGGAGGAGCTGGATCTTCTTGTCTACTGCTGTGAGGAAAGAGGCTATTTTTTCTTGCTCGGGGAGGGAAGGTGTTCGGAGTTTGTAGTTAGCATATTCCCTAGCGTTTAGACCTGGTTGACCTGACCTTTGTGAGTAAATACTGACCCATTTATCGTACTTATCTAGTTGAAATGAATAAAAGAGAAAAGAGGCGGAATACTCCTGAGAGACTGAAATTTTGATCAGAAATCCTGCATAAACTAATTTGCCATCCTTTTTTTGGTACAAATACTTTTTGCCTGTACTTGCGCCAGTACGAGCAAATACAATATCTCCTTGTTTGAGATAGTATTGAGAGCCAATTGGTCTTTCAGGTGAAGTCAACGGTTTTGGTTGAAACTCAAATGTGCCTTCATCAATATCAGTTATCCGTAGATATTTATTTTCACCGTCATACCTAGTAGCAGCGCTTCCGATACCATATGAAATATCCGTTATACATTCCTCTAGGTCCTTTTCAGGCCATTGATTTTCATATTCAGCAAATCTTAACACTGGAGTTATTCTTTGTTGTAATTCCATCCTTAAAACGGCGTTTCTATCCCCAGTTCTTCACAATATTCTCTGTTCCTATTTCTCATTCGTCAGTATTAGGATTATTAAGATTTGCGGATTCTAGGATTTTTTATTTTCGGGATGATTGATGTTATACACTCTTTTGTATTGCAGACTTTTATTACCGAAATTTACAAGTAAACCGATGGGTAAATTATAAGCTTGACAGTAGTTCATGGCTTGAGCTAGGTGTAGGTCATTTAGCTCGCTCACCGCTTTTAATTCAAGCATAATTGTATCAGCAACAAAGAAATCTACCCTTCTAGTGCCAATTTGGGTGCCTTCGTAGTAGATTTCCATCTCCATTTCACGATTGTAGTCAAGTGCATTGTTTCTAAATTCAATTTCTAAAGCTCTTTGGTAGATAACCTCTTGAAAACCTGGGCCAAGGACTCGATGCACCTTCATACAGCATCCGATAATCTTATGAGTAAGCTCTTTATGTTTCATGATTAAGTAATCCTATAATCTGATAATCCTAGGAATCCTAATACCGACAGTGATAATCAAAACGGCGTTTCTATCCCCAATTCTTCACAGTATCCCTTGATCTCCTTATCTACAGATGCCATTTGCGCGTCCAGCGCTCTGATCTCCTTGGCTACTGCATCTATGTCTATATCTGGCTCTGGCTCAAATGTGTCTACGTATCTAGGGATATTGAGATTCCAATCGTTCTCCTGTACCTCTTCTAGGCTGGCTACATAGGAGTACTTGTCTATGGTCTCTCTCTTGACATAGGTATCTACAATCTTGGAGACATGCTCTGGTAGAAGGATGTTTTGGGTCTTAACCTTCTCATAGTAATCGCTGGCATCTATGAAGAGGATGGTATCTGGATCTTCCTTACACTTCTTGAAGACCATGATACAGGTAGGTATACTGGTACCGTAGAATACATTGGCTGGTAGACCGATCACGGCATCTAGGTAGTTTCTCTCTTCTATAAGATGCTGTCGGATATGGCCCTCTGCTGCTCCTCTGAAAAGTACTCCATGTGGCATCACTACTGCCATGGTGCCATTGTCCGCTAGCTGATGGATCATATGGGTGATGAAGGCATAGTCTGCTTTGCTTTTGGGCGCAAGCCTGCCATACTGGCTGTATCTATCATCATTGAGATGGATCACGCTGGCAGACCACTTGGCACTGAAGGGAGGATTGGCCACCACTGCTTCAAATCTCATATCTAAATGCTGTGGATTCACTAGGGTATCCTCCTGCTTGATATCAAACTGACGGTAGTGTACATCATGGAGGATCATATTCATCCTGGCCAGATTGTAGGTGGTCCTATTGAGCTCCTGCCCATAGAACTCTGCTACATCTTCTACTTCCTTGGCTACACGGAGAAGCAGAGAACATGATCCACAGGTAGGATCATAAATAGATTTGAGCCTTTTCTTGCCTACAGTTACCAGCTTGGCCAAGATAGAGGATACTTCCTGAGGAGTATAGAACTCTCCAGCCTTCTTTCCTGCTCCTGCAGCAAACTGTCCTATCAGGTACTCGTAAGCATCTCCTAGTACATCTATCTCTGTATCTTCTAGTCGGAAATCTATCTCATCTAGGTGGACCAGTACCTTGGTGATGAGTTCATTCTTAGCAGCTTCTGTTCTCCCAAGCTTGGTAGATGTAAGATCCAGATCTTCAAACAGCTTATCAAAGTCATCTTCTGACTCTGTACCCATGGTACTCTGCTCTATGTTGTTAAGGATCTTGGTGAGATCTTCTAGGATGAAGTTGCCATGAGAAGCCATACCTCTCTGTGCGATACTGCTGAATAGCTCTTCTGGACGTAGGAAATAGCCCAGTTTCTCCACACTTGCTTCTCTCACAGCCTCTAGATAGTCCTCTGCATGTGGAGTAGATGGTGTGATCTCCTTGTAGGCTATCCCATCCTCTGATAGGATACGATTAGCATACACGAGCATCTTCTCCGATAGGTACTTGTAGAAGATGAAGCCCAGTATGTAATCTCTGAACTCATCTGCATTCATATTGCCTCTGAGATCATCTGCTATCTTCCACAGTTGGGTCTGGAGGTGTTTCTTTTGTTGGTCGGACATAGGATGGTGCTGTGTGCTGGATTGTTGAAGGTGTTAAGATAGGAAGAATGAAGGTATAGTCGTTCAGGTGCATGAACGCGCTCACATGGTGGTGATCTTATGTGTAGTGGTTTCCCGGTGTGATTCTTAAAATGTAAATACTGTCTCTTCGGGAAGCGTGATGTATATCATATACTCCTCTGCTTCAAGTTTGACTCATATGAAGCGGACAGACTTGATGAATAGCAGCTTACGCGGCAGGCAGTAGAGATATGTCTGTAGCTGGATGAAGTGTTATATGAATGAAATTACATCTGGTCTAGGCTGCTTTTGATATATTATCTCGCCTTCGGCAGTGTGATTTATATCTATTCTTGCCTAGAGACCTATAGGCTAGATTCTGCTTTCTGCTAGTGCGCTATGAAGAGGTGTGTACGTGGTAATATAGTGTGGTCATCTAGTTGAGTTGCATCTGCGGTTGGTTTTTTAATCGCTAGAACAAATAATGGGTCACCCTCTTGCAAAGGTGACCCAGAGCCCATCTTACAAACCATTGGAAGCGGAACTCAGTACGTTTAGACTAGAAAAATTTATAAATTGGTTGCATTAGAATGTCCTCATGTTCGTATCCATAAATATTCTAGATGTCGCTTAATCTCGAGCAGGTGTGCCTTAAAATAGCACAGATGCAGATAGCTGCAATGTGAAATTTCTAAGGTCGTTCTGTGTGTATGTGGAAGTACTGGTGACGATGTCATCGCTTTCTATTTCACTTAGTCCTCGGGCGACTCTAGCGTCAATAATAAGCTTGTTAAGTTGCAAACTCAATCCTGCATGCAGTCCGAGATCAAAGTTGTTAAATGCTTCTTTATTGTCAAATGTGGCTATAGTATTGCCACTCTCGTCCATATAATCATAATTCGCTTTCAGTAGGTAAGAGACGTATCCTCCGCCATAGACATGGAGTGGTGTTGCTAGAATGCTTACGCCAAAAGAGACTGGTAGTTCTAGATAGTTGAGGTTCACGTCTACCTTGGTTGAACCCAGCTCATATTCTGCACCTTTTCTGTGATACAATAGATCTGATTCAAAGTATACGAGTCCTAGGTCGTTGTGGCTTGTTAAACCGATAAGAAATCCGGCCTTAGTATTAGATACGTCCACTTCATCCTTGTCTATCTCGAAGTTTGTCATTGATACGCCTGCTTTTAGACCAATCTTAGATTGCGCCGAGATGGCAGTGGTGCATAGTGCGGTGCAGATCATTAGTATTAGTGTCTTTTTCATAATGATTGTATTTAGAGTGTTTAAGTAATTTGTTTAAATTAATGATTTATAGCATGTTTTTAGATAGCAGTTTTTATGGCAAGACGAGCATCTGACTTGTCTTGTTTAATCGTGATTGTTTGCTGAGGGTAAGGTATAGTGATTCCTTCCACATCAAATTTTTCTTTGATTGACTTGTAGAGGTCATTTCTCATTTTAAAGCCTGTCTGATAGCTTGCGCACCATACCCATGCTTTTAGATTAATACTGCTATCGCCTAGGCCTACTATTTGTACATCTACGATGGGAGCTCCACTGTCTTTTTCTCGCTGCGTTCTATTGTCAAGACAGAATCGGTGCGATTCACTTAGTTCGCGGACTGTTTTAATGGCAAGATCCATATCTGATTCATAGCTGATCCCTACTTCTATCCACTCGCACATTTTGTACTCACCTAAATAGTAGTTGGTGATGTTTTCTTTGTTAATAATGGCGTTTGGAATTATGATTCTTTTATTTTGGAAATTATTTATTGTTGTATGTCTTAAGTTTAAGTCTTCGACTTTGCCCATGATATTGTCACCGATCTTTACGATGTCGCCTATTCTGAATGGCTTAAAGAATGCTATAAAGAGCCCACCAGTAAGATTGGCTATTCCTTCTTGTGCGGCTACTCCTGCGATGAGTGCGAGTATTCCTGCACTTCCAGCTGCTGCTGCTGCTGCTATTGATTTTAATCCAGGGACGGCTAGAGCGATGAGGATAAGTCCAGAAAAATAGATGAAGAACTTTGCCAGATACATCATATACTTGAATGAAGTGACGTCGCCTTTGTCTCGGCGCGATAGCTGTAAGATTTTGGATGTGAAGTAGTAGTGGGATATTGCTGCAGCTATGACAGTGACAATCATCACAAACGCGAACCATATAATTCTTGCCATGTTTTGCTTCATGTACTCATGTGTCTCAACCTCTATAAATAGAAAGCTTAACAGTAGCGCGCTCATTATCAAGTAGAAGACTGTGGATATAAGTTTCAGCCTGTTGAAGAGGCTTGCAAGCTCTTCTCCTTTTGACCAGCGCTTACGCACTAGGTTTAGGATAAATCTGGTGATGCCAATTAGCGCTGTTGCAGTCAGCAGAACACCCACAAACCATGTGATTTCTATATTGTTTTGAATTAATTCTTTCATGATGAGTAATGTATGTCCGACTAATATTTGGACTGTATTTATGTCTAAGCGGATTCTGTCTTATGTTACTATTGTTAGCGCTAGATCGTGATCTCTGAAGGCGCAATTTTAGTTCCTTTCTTGTGTGACCACCTGGATATTTTTTCACTAATTGTATCAACTGCAGAGTAGGCTACAGGCACTATGATCATTGTTAATATCATGGAGCTACTTAAGCCTCCTATGAGAACCCATGCGAGGGCGTTTTTCCATTCTGATCCAGCGCCAGCTGCTGTTGCGATAGGTATCATTGCAATCACCATGGCGATGGTAGTCATGAAGATTGGTCTAAATCTCTGTATGGTACCTGTGACGACTGCTTCTTTGTAGTGCATTCCTTCGGCTTTTAACTGGTTGATAAAGTCTACGATGAGTATTGCATTTTTCACCACCAGGCCTACAAGCATGATTAGTCCAAGCATTCCAAATATGGACATGTTTTGCATCGTGAGTGCTAAGGCAAGAAGCGCACCGATTAGCGCTACTGGAATGGAGAACATAACTACGAATGGATAGACCCAATTATCGTAGAGTGCTACCATGATGAGATATACCAAGAGTATAGATGCAATAAGGGCGACTCCGAGTGAAGCGAAGGCTTCAGTTTGGCTTTCTATATCGCCGCCCATGGAGATTTGTATGCCTTCTGGTTTCTGTATATTATCAAGAGCTGCTGTTATCTCGGCTCCAACTGACCCTACATCTCTTCCTATTAGTTGTGACTCTACGGTAAGCGATGTTGACTTGTTTTTTCGTTCTAGTCGTGAAGGACCATAGCTATTGGTGATGCTAGCGAACTGTGACAGCTTGATGAGCTTTCCTCTGGAATTCAAGAAGTTTAATTCGGATAGATCGTTTTTACTTTCTCTGTCGAATGCATCAATCTGGACTCTCAGATCATATTCGTAGTCACCATCTTTAAACTTACTATCTGTGTTCCCAGTGAGCGCATTCTGCATTGTAGCTCCTACGATATCTAGCGTCAAGCCTAGTGATGCCATTCTATCTCTATCGATGTCTACACTGACCTCAGGATTTCCTCCTTCGACGCTTGCCTTTACTTGTGACGTTCCAGCTATCAACTCTACTTCTTGAATTACGAGAGTTGAAAAATCGAGTAATTGGTCCAAGTTATTGCCTGTAAGTTCTATGACGATCGGAGCGGCTGTACCACCGCCAATCATACCTACCGCTGAGGCTGTGAATTGCACCCCTGGAATGCTCTTGTTGAGTTTATATTTCATGTCCCGAGCATATTCTTCAGAAGTGAAGGTTCGCTCTTCTGCGGGCACAAGTTTGGCATTTATCTCTGCGATGTAGGCCGTCGAATTGCCGATGCTTCCTGATCCGGATCCTATTGATGCAAATACCGATGAGACATTATTGTCGTTGAGGAGTATTTCCTCTACTTGTTGACTTATAAAATTTGTCTGTTCTATTGGTGTTTCTTTAGGTAGTTCCATCTTGATGATGAACTCACCGTTGTCTCCATCTGCTGCGAATTCACTTCCAATGTATCCTCCTGTCATCAATGTAAATGAAAGGCCTACCATCGAGAATATGATGATCATAGTTGTAACTTTCCATTTAAGAGCTAGAGTGAGGAGACTTGTGAATCCATTCTCGATAGCTTTTATGATGCTTTCGAACCAGATCAAAGGACGCTGATGCCACTTGTCTTTAGATAAGTGTGTCAGTTTAGTAAAGCGTGAGGCGAGATAGGGTGTGAGTGTGAATGACACTAACAGACTGATTATGGTAGCTGCTACAACTACAAGTGAGAATTGCCTCATTAAATCAGCGACGATCCCAGATACTAGACCGATTGGTAGGAATACCACGATCAACACAAGGGTGATGGAGGTGACGGACAATCCAATTTGCCTCCACGTGTCCTTAGCGGCTTCACGAGCATTGATTCCCTTCTCCATTCGAGCATGAATGTTCTCTAGAACTACGATACTGTCATCTACTCGTATTCCTATGACGAGTGATAAAGCTAGCAGTGTCATAAGATTAAGAGTGAATCCTGCGAGGCTCATCACGGCAAAAGTGGCCACTACAGAAACTGGTATAGCTATCATAACTATTAGGGCATTTCTGAAGTCATGAAGAAACATAAGCATGATAAATGCCACGAGTATGATCGCTATCACTAGATCATGTATGACGGCATTCGCTGCGTCAAGTGTAAATACAGAGCTATCCTGTGATATTTTAAACTGAAGGTTGATATCTTTATATTTCTCCTCGAGATCTGCAACTTTGTCGCGAACTTCTTGAGCTACTGAGACGGTATTTCCATCGCTCTGTTTCGTGATCTGGATGCCCAAGGAATTTTGTCCGTTTATTCTGGAAATTGTAGTTGTTTCTTTTTTGGTATCGTATACCTCTGCTACGTCTTTAAGATAGACTAGGGATCCATCTTGTGTTGTCTGCAGTACAAGGTTGCGCAGTTCATTAAGGCCCTTCAGTTTTCCGGAGAGTCTTACGAGTACGTCTTGTTCCTTGTCTTGAATACTGCCAGTAGGGAAGTCAAGATTAGAGGATGATATTGCTTGTGAAACCTGTAAGAGTGAGATGTTGTAATATTTGAGCTTATCACCATCGACATTGACGCTAATCTCTCGATCGTCCCCGCCGATTATTCTCACTTGTGCGACGCCTTGAATGCGTGAAAATTCAGCTTGTATATTATTCGTAAATAAGTTGGTGAACGCAACCGACTCCATAGCTGATGTAGCGCCGAGACTCATGATTGGCATCTCGCTTAGAGAGAACTTTCCTAGAGATGGATCTTGCACATCGACGGGTAACTGGCCTACGATAGCATCTATCTTGCGCTGAGCATTCTGGAGAGCTTGATCCGTGTCGGTTCCATATTTCAGCGTTGCAATTACAGATGAGAAACCCTCTTGAGATACGGCTTGAGTGCTTTCCAGGTTTTCTATGGTCGAGAGAGCATCCTCAATTGGCCTTGTCACGGAATTTTCTACTTCTGCGGGTCCGGCACCAGGATAAATAGTAGAAACCGTCACTACGGGACTTGAGATATCGGGTAATAGTTCGTAAGTGAGAGTGCCGTATCCGTATAGTCCAAATATGGTAACAATCGTAAAGAGGACTATGATAAGGCTAGGACGCTCAACTGATAGTTCTGTGATTGACATAGTAGTAGCTTATGAGTTAGTAAAGTGCGGATAATGAGGGTATGAGCTCCGATTAATTAGTCAATCCTATTTTGTCTTGACTTGCAGCTGTACTTACCAGTCTTATCTGTGCACCGTCTTTAAGTCCCAATTGACCCGCCGTGATGACTTGTTCACCTTCGACTAAACCTGAGAGGATTATGATATTCTCACCTTCTACCTCACCAGTTTGTACAGGCTTCAAGACCGCTCGACCATTTTGTGATACATAAACTAGTGGATCTTTGAGGCTCCCTATTATCGACCTTCTAGGTATATATAGCGCCGTAGTTTGAGATAAGGAAAGTGGTAATCTTACCTCGCCATACATGCCAGGCTTGAGCTTGTAGTTGCTCATATTATTTATATTTAGCTCTACATCGTACTTGCGTCCCTCGTCAGCTTGAATACCTATAAGACTTATCACACCTTGATAGATGTGGTCTGGATATACATCGGCTACAATTTCTACTTTTCTACCTATATCGAGTTTCACTACATCTTCTTCTGGTACCTTTATGATCATTTTAAGTTGACTGATATCAACGACGGTTCCGATGATTGATCCTGGATTGGCGAAGCTTCCTTTTTCTACTGGTACTTGTGTGATTATACCTGATAGTGGTGCGTAGGCAGTAGTGTAGGAGAGCTGTTGAGAAATGGCGGCAATATTGGCTATAGCCGTTGATTTAGATAATATTATTTCATCTAATTGCGAACTGGCAACTGCTCCTGCCTCGAGAAGTCGAGTATACGACTTGATATCGTTCTCTATCTTATCTAATTGGGCTTGCGCAGTTCTTAATTGAGCTTGTATACTAGCATCGTCTAGCTTTGCAATTTTTTGACCTTTACTCACGCTTTGTCCTTCACTGATATAGAGTTCTGTGATTCTACCTTGTCCTTCGGCGAATATGGACATTTCTTTATTGGCTACGAATGAACCTGTGAGTAAGAGTTCGTTGCTTTTACTTTTGACCTCCGCACTAGCTGTTCTAACGGGTAGAGTAGTTACGATTTCCTCTTTCGTATTAGCCTTTGCGTCTATAATTTCCTTATTGGACTGTAACTTCATGTAGGCTAACGTTGCTATGCCGAGTACAGCAATGATGGTAATGATCGTGCTTAGTTTCTTCATGACTATTTTTCTGTTGATCTGGATGTAGTGTTGTGTGATATTGCTATTAATTACTCGTGTCTTGAGTCGTTCTGACGAGTTTAGAGAGTTGTCCGCTCGATTTAAGATGCTCTAGTTCCGCGATTTTAACATTGAGCAGTGCTCTTAAGTATTGGGTCTGAGCTTCTTTAAGACTCGTTTCTGCATTGAGCAATTCGGTAAGAGGCGCGACACCTTCTTGATAAGACAATTTGGAGGCTTCATATAGGGCTTCTGCCAAACTGATGTTGTCGATCTGGACATTGAGTATGATTCTGTTCTGCTTAAGTGTCTCATTCGCATTGTCATAAGCCATTTCGACACTGTTGACAAGGTTTTGTCGCGTGAGTTTTAGCTGTTGCATTTCCACCTCTAGTTTCTGTCGTTCGTTTTTCTTTCTAAATCCATCAAATAGTGGTATTGAAAGCCTCAGTCCAGCAACTCCAGTTGGAGTGCCTTGTAACTTATTTATTTCATCTGAGGAAAATAGTCGATCCGTCTGACCTTGCCAGCCATAATTGGCAAATGCTGATAGTGTAGGATAGTAGCCAGCCCGTATATTTTCATCCTCAAGGCTCAGCAATTGCGCTTGCTTGTCTAGAACTTTTAGATCGGTATTTTCGCTTGCATCAAGAGAGTCATTTAGATCATACGATTCTTCTTCGAGCGCAAAATCTGCCAGATAGAAGTTTGTACTTATAGGAATCCCGATGTATAGCTTGAGTAAGTTTATCTGTTGTTTTAGCGCAGCGTGGAGAGTTCGTTGTTCTGAGATAATATTGGCTAGATTAACTAGAAGTTGATCTACATCGATTTTTTTGATTAGCCCTTCTTCGTACTGAATTTGTGAGATGGTAATGAGCTTCTCGATTCGATTTAAATTTGATTTTAGAAGGCCACTGCTTTTTTCAGTGAGGTTAATGTTGAGGTAGATATTGACAATATCATACACTAGATTTTCTGTAGATTGAAATATGTTAAGCTGGGTAAGCTGCTCATTTTCTTGTGCTGCTTTGAGACTGCTTTTATACCTCTTGTCAAATAGTAGCTGAGTCGCTTCGATATTAGCTACTAGGGTATTTGCTACGCCAAATTGAACTGCTACTGACTGCCCTGGCATACCAAATACTTCTCCTGGAAGAATTTGCTCCGCAAGTGCATAGTTGTAATTATATGAGCCATTGATGCTGACTTGAGGAAGAGCTTGAGCTTTGATAGCACGGATTTGATATTGGAGTGCTGTGGAATTCAGCTTGTCCGACTGAAGTAAGGGGCTATTTTCGATTCCGTAATTGACACAGTCCTCTAATGTCCACAACTTACCAGACTGTGCCGTAAGGCTGATGATAGTGAGGCTAGATATACATAGACTAAGTAGTAGTTTCATATCGTAATGCTTGTTAGGTTGGCGGATGGAAGTGTCCACGTAGCTAGTTGTTTTCAGTTAGATCTGTTAGATCTGTTAGATCTGTTAGAATTAGTAAGTTCGGGAAAGAAAGAACTGAATAGGTAAATTTTTTAGTTTTTGTCCCACGTATCTACTGCCTTCATCATGTACTGATCTAGATGGACAAAGAAATCACGCAATTCTGTGAGACCACTATAGTATTCTGGTGATTGTTTAGAGTCTCTTAGAGAGAGTACTTCCGTTAACTTTTGCTCCAATGCTGTCACCTTGCTTAATGATTGCTTAGTGAGTTCGAGCCATTTACTTGGATTGATTTTGAAATATCGTTTTCTATCACCAGGAAATGTCTTATAGTCTACGACTCCTTTATTGGAAAGGGCGGATAATGACGAGCTTGTGGTGCTCTTACTTACCCTCAGGAAATTCATAATTGAGTCAAAGTCTTGATAATAGGGTACAGCCAGTAGAAGATATGCGATAATTCGCGCAGAAGTTGGCGTATGATCTAAGCCTTCAAAAAACACTCCTAACTCTTCTACTCTGACAGCTAAGGATTTCTTTGAAGAACGTATGCTTGTTTTGGACATTAGAAGTAGATGTTTAATAATTGATGATGCAAATGTAGTTAGTATTAGTTGGTTCTGCAAGCCCAGAACTAAAAATCTTTGAATTTTTTCTTCTGTACAAGAGAGTGAAACAGCATAGCACACACCAATCGCGACGAAAACAGCATACTAACATGCAGATAATCAACGATGTAGACTTTTGTCCTCTGGTCGTTTAGTTGGTGCAATCAAAGATGCAGAGCAATAATTTTCTTTGTGTTGTTAACTTTTTCGCACGTGTTTCGACTAGAATCTTCTCGTTTTACAGGCCATATAGACCTTGTTAAGCTGATTCCTTAAGCTGGATGAAGAAACTGTGCGTCTCGTTTAGAAAGTTTGAGTTATCCTCTCGCAATCAAGATCTAAGAGCTTGTCACCCTTTGAATAGTTTTCTTAAACCTTAGCTAAACAAAGAACAAGCCACCCCATATCGGAGTGGCTCTTGTGATCCCATCAGGATTTTTGCCTGCGGCAGATAAACTCCCCTGAAAGCTGCTGCTTAGAAGGCAGCTGCTCCCTGCCTGCCAGCAGGCAGGTATCCGTTTGAGCTATGAGACCGATTGTAATGAGGCTTCAAAGCGAAATCCGCGTTCTTCTACGGGATTGAGCTATGAGACCGATTGTAATATACTTCAAAGCGAAAATCTCGTTCTTTTTATATAGCAAAAAGCGAAGCCCCTAGGAGACATGATCCTAGAGGCTCTTAGTGATCCCATCAGGACTTCTGCCTGCGGCAGATAGACTCCCCTGAAACCTGCTGCTTAGAAGGCAGCTGCTCCCTGCCTGCCGGCAGGCAGGTATCCGTTTGAGCTATGAGACCGATTGTAGTTCGGCTAAGCGAAATGCTGGTTTCTTATGGCAGTGAGCTCAGTTGTCAGTGTTAAGTAAAAGATGAATTGGCGTCTTATTTATTCATATCAGTATTCAAATTCTCTCCACATTCTTTTGATATACTCCTTTCCTGTGCCCGATTTCAAATACTTTTCACGCTCCCGAGCTGCTGCGCGTGTGGTATGACTTTCTAAGAGAAAGAGCTTCCACGGGGCGTAGGGGCGAGTTGACCTAGTCTTACCAGAATTTTGTTCTTTCAAGCGCCTGGTTATATCACTGCTAAAGCCGACATAAAATCGCCAGTGATTAATACTCTTTAAGACGTAGACCTGATACATAGCAAAAAGCGAAGCCTCTAGGAGACATGATCCTAGAGGCTATTAGTGATCCCATCAGGACTTCTGCCTGCGGCAGATAGACTCCCCTGAAACCTGCTGCTTAGAAGGCAGCTGCTCCCTGCCTGCCGGCAGGCAGGTATCCGTTGAGCTATGAGACCGATTGTAATATACTTCAAAGCGAAAATCTCGTTCTTTTTATATAGCAAAAAGCGAAGCCCCTAGGAGACATGATCCTAGAGGCTCTTAGTGATCCCATCAGGACTCGAACCTGAAACCTGCTGCTTAGAAGGCAGCTGCTCTATCCAGTTGAGCTATGAGACCTCTAGATCTTGCTCCATACTATGTACCTCACCAGATCGGGCGCAAAGATAACATGTCCAAGTCCACTCATGCAAGACGATGTGCCAGTTCATATGCCGTTTTCTACAAGGCGCTTTGACGATAGTAGCGAGCGCTCTGGGAATAGGTGTCCTCCATAGAGCGAACTCTTAGGCTTGCAAGTCACTATCAATGAAACCTACTTATGAGTGTAATCATCTATTGGCATAGAAATGATCTGAGGATTCATGACAATGAAGCTCTGCAATACGCTGCCTCCACGGGACTAGAGGTAATGCCCATCTATATATTTGATCCTGAGGACTATCGCAGGTTGGCACTGGGCTTCCAGAAGATCGGCATGCATCGGTTTCGATACTTGTGCGATACGCTGGTAAATCTTCAAGAGTCTTATCAGAGTCTCGGCGGTAGCATTTTGACGAAAGTCGGCTCACCCGCCACCGTACTAGCTGATCTATCTCGCGCGTACGACGTGAAAGAAGTGGTGTATCAGCGAGAGCTAGCTAGTGAAGAACTCGCTCAAGAGGACGCTGTAGATGCGATGTGCGATGATCATAATATCTCGGTCAAGAAGATCTGGGGTAGGACCCTGTATCACATAGATGATTTGCCATTTAGCCAAGAGGAGATACCCTTGACGTCCAAGACCTTTAGAGTTACGCTTACTAAGGCAACAAAGCCTCGTGATCTTATACAAGTCCCATCAAGTTTCCATTGGCTATTGCACAAGCGTGAATTTAGTTTGCCAGAGCCGAGTGAGCTAGGATATGACGCTAAAGACGTGTCCACGTGCGTGCAGCTGCGACATCCAGCTGGTGAGACTGCGGCCATGGCTAGACTTGATTATTACACATTCCAAACGGAGAACCTGACCAATTATCGCTGGACTCGCAATCGGTCTCTAAGCATGGACTATAGCAGTAAGTTGTCACCCTACTTGGCTCTAGGGAGTCTCAGTCCTAGACTTGTCTACCATGAAGTGAAGAGGTATGAGGCCGATGTGAAGCGTAATATATCTACCTGGTGGCTCATATTTGAGGTCGTGTGGCGAGACTACTTCACCTTTCGTCACTGGAGATTTGGGGACAAGGTCTTCAGAGCAGGAGGGATCAAGAATCGGGATCGGGAGTGGAATCACGATCAAGACTTATACCATCGATGGTGTACGTACTCTACGGGAATACCTTGGGTTGATGCCCATATGAAAGAGTTAGCTACTACAGGCTTTATGAGTAACCGTGGCAGGGTTAATGTCTCAAGCTTCCTGTCTCGAGACTATCAAGTGGATTGGCGCTGGGGCGCAGCATGGTTTGAGCATCACCTCCTAGACTACGATGTGCACTCCAACTGGGGAAACTGGAATACACAGGCTACAGAAATTTATTATACTAACCCTACACATCAATCATGGAAATATGATCGAAAGGGTGAGTACGTTACCTATTGGTTTCCAGAGCTGAAGTCACTTCCTGGCATGACGTTTCATCTGCCATGGACCTATAGCGATGAAGAATTGGCTCAGCACGACATCTATGACTACACGCGTCCTGTGGAGATCTATAAGAAGTGGTCTCGTGCCATCGGTAAGTTGACTCGCGGAGATAAGAAATAGGGAATTCAACCCATTTCATGCATTTGGATTATCGGTAAAAGTTTTTCAGCGATGTAACTGACTCTCAGTCAGGACTAAAAGCGATATATCATGAGTGTCGTTGGCGTAAGTATATGTTACGGGTGGATCTGGCCCATTGGTCATGGAGTGAGTAGAGTGATATGACCATTGTGCTTTGCTTCTACTGCGAGTGTAAGTTTTTGTTTCGGAAATACTGCAGTTATAACAAGGGCCCTATCCGTGAAATTAACACTCGTCAGCTGCCTTCGCGCCTAGCGTCTATCTGCTTCAGCCTCAGGCCCCTGCCAGATGTAGGCAGGCTTATCCTGCTCGCCTTACGTAGTGAAGACGAGCCTTCTCAACCGTTCATCGATCGGCTGGCCATCGAGCGGTAGCCGAGATAAGCCGAGATGCACATACCGCGCTATGACACGTCGGCGTAACACCTGAATCTCTTGAAGCTAGTCGCTATCCATCGAAGCCTAATGCGAGAATTGGGTTTACAGAAATCCGTCGGCCTCGGGCACGTCTTCAAGAATGTCCATGTCCACATCAAGTTCAGGGTCGCCTGTGTGAAGCACACTCACATCCCCTGTGGTCTCAAATATCACATAGCGCACGTCACTCATGCGCAGAGTATTGGATTCTCGTAGCTTGGCGAGCACGTCGCTTCTACTCACGCCTGTGGACTTGAGATTTTCTTCCTTCATCACACCATCTTTCATGAGGATGACGGGGTCATTTGTAGTGATTTCTTGGAAGGTCTCTGATCTTCGCTGTAATTTGGAAACAAGTAAGGTGAGGGCGATAATACCAGCGATGGCGATCAGCCCAGGCACAAAGTTTTTTGGAGTGAGGATAGCACTAGCAATGAGCGAGCCTATAGCTATAGTGCTAGCAAAGTCCACGCTTGACATCTTGGCGAATGTACGCAAGCCTGCAATGCGAGTATAGATAAATACTGCCGTGAATAAGGCTAGTAATCGGAGAAGTAAGAGGATCGTATCTGGCATGACTCCCTGAGAAGATATTGCGCTAGCTTGTTCGCTAGACCTAGACTTCTCTACCTATTACTTAGAAGGGAGCACTACTGGGTCCACTATACCAAGGGCGGACTCAGCCACGCTGATGAGCTCTGTGCATATGCGAGAGCCATTGGCATCTTCTATAAGCGCTACAATGATATACTGGCGCTTACCCGAGCCTTGCACCATGGCGCTATCAGCATGATATGTACGCCAACTCCCACTCTTGCGATATACCCTAGCTTTAGGAGCTCGTACCCGTAGAGCTCTTACAAACTTGTGATAGATCTTAGGGTCGATCAGATATTTCAGCATCTCAGCGGTCATCTCATCATTGACTAGTTGCCCATAGGCGAGCATGGTATAGTATCTACAGACTTGGCGGACTGTGGCGGCGTGAGAAAGTCCTTGTAATGGTTCGGGATTTCTCATTCCCGCTGCGGCATATCGCTTTCCTACCCACAAGCCACCTCCGTCATGCTTATCATAGAGATCATACTCTGGAGATTGCATTACCTCAGCGATCCGCAGCATTCCCACTCGATCTATTACGCGTGTCGTAGCCGCATTATTGGACTTTGCGATCATGAGACGAAGATCTTTCTTGAGGTCCTTGTCATAAGCTAGACTACCGTCAGCGATACATTCCATGGCGGTCAATAGGACGGCAATCTTGGGCAAGCTAGCAGCATACATCATGTGATCTCCATTGATGGCCGCATAGCGGATCTGGCTAGGCTTATGTAAGTCTACGATGCCTACCGCCATACGACGTTGCTGGATCAGTGGTCGCCACTCGGGTCGGAGTGATACTAGGAAATCAAGCTTCTCTTGGAGATCAGCGTCGTGAGCATCTCCTACCTCTTGATAGAGATAAGGAGAATAGGGCAATTCGTCTCCTATGATAGTCGTCTGAGCTTGCGTCGGCTGCTGCGCTAACAATATCATCATGAGTAGGAGAGTCCTTAAAGGCATGGAGAGGTGAATAGTGTGGTAAGTGGTCTTGAATAGCGTGATCTCATGATAGTAACAGAGCAGGTAAGCGTACTACAGGAAGCGGATCACACGAGCTTATCTAGTAACGTGACATGGATGCTTATTATTTGTTCGAACATGTACTGTAACTAACAGCTTTCAGACAATGATGATTCAATCTCTTTCCCGTCTCCTATTTGTATTAAGTCTTGGTCTGTCTACAGCTAGTCTATCACAGCTATCGGCTCAAGATCTGACCGCGAGCTATATCGATCAACTACGGGCAGATCGACGCGGTCCCTATGCAGGCATCAAGTGGTTCTGTGAAGATGGAACTGTGAGGGAAGCGCGTGACCCCTGTCCAGAGCCCATGGAAGGGGTACAACATGCAATCTATAAGGACAGAATTAATCAACTTGCTGCTCAAGATCACATATTTCTAGATCAGATACTGACAGGAACTGAAAATAGTAATATGTGGGATGCCGAGCATCAGCATAGTCGACTGATACAATATCAGCTTACCGAGTTTCTCTATCATGCGGATGATGGTTGGATCCTAGAGCAGGCGCAGAATTATCGTGGTGCTAAGCAGATCGAAGACGAAAAGGAATGGGGGCAAGAATTTCTAGAATGGGTCTGTAGCAATGATGCACGACTCCAGGATAATTACCTCCTGATCCGCATGGCCACGCGGAGCATACCGCATGGAGATGATACTGATCTGACGCAGCGTGTACGCGCCTACAGTAAGTTGCTCGCTGAGGAGGATAATCGATTTATGGACTTAAGGACTCAGATTCACAATCTGCCTAGCCCCGGGAATCTCGATAAGGTAAAAGAGTGGAAGCCAGCATCTGATAAGCTATCGACCAGGGCTCAAGATTACTATGATAAGCTAGTGAAGGATATGTCGGAGCTCTATGCGCCCACTGACGTGCAAAAGTTACTAGATTATATTTCCGTCATACGATCCACTAAGGTATACGATGATATCGCCCCACGATTAGTGTCGCTCCAAGGTCAAGCAGCCTCTCAAGTCTACAGAAGCGTACTCGATATGCTAGCTGATATAAGGGAGCAAATTACTACAGTATCCTCGGCAGAGGGGCGGGTAGGTCTACTCGATTTAAGTCTGCAGCTCGAGCAGATGGCTATACGTGGTCTTACGGAGACGAGTGGTCAAGACATCTATGAGATGAGAGAGGATGTGTGCTTTCTCAGCGCTGCACTATATGGAGGAGGCTATATAGAAATGTGGGAGTATGAGAAATTGCTCACAGATATCCTATGGTTCCAAGGCGATGAGGTGACTATAAGTGAGCTGGATTATTTTAGATATGCTGCTACAAAATCTGTACAGTGGTCGACACAGATGATGCTTTCTGTCTACGGCGAGGAAGTCAATCGATATAAACCTTTCGAGCCGCTTGCCTCTGGATTTATAGATGACCTCGTCAGGTCAACCGTCATCTTACCTCTAGGGGATAGAGTAGCAGAATTGCAAGAATTATATCTCAAGGCAGCGGGTAGTAGATCAGAGGCATTTGGCCGAAAGGCCGCTACTGGAATGCAAGGGCTCAATCCTGGATATGCCATGGCAGAGCTCGTGGTACTCGAAGATTTACCAGAAGACCTAGATGTCGATAAATCTAAAATATATGCTTTTGACAGACCGCCTGCTGATTTGAAACCCGTAGCTGGTATACTCAATGTGCAAGAGGGGAATCCAGTATCTCATGTGCAATTACTAGCGCGTAATCTCGCTATTCCCAATGCCCTCATATCGAGCAAGATGCTTCAATCGTTAAAAAAGCATAGTGGCGAAACGGTATTTTATGCTGTGTCTCCAGGAGGTACTGTGGTAATTAAGGCCGCAGATAATCTGAGCTCTGACGAGCAAAAATTAGTCAAAGAAAAATCTAGAAATAAAGAAAAAATAACTATCAGTACAGAGCAGATAATTCTAGATCCAGATAGTTTATTAGACTTGCGCGATATGCGAGCTCATATGTCTGGAAAGTGGGCTGGTCCAAAGGCTGCGCACTTGGGTCAATTAAAGGCGATGTATCCGGATCAGGTTGTCGATGGATTTGTAATTCCGTTCGGCGTTTTCAAGGATCATATGGAGCAGACTATACCGGGATGGACGTGTAGTTACTGGAGTTATCTTCAGTGGATATTTGAGCGCGAGCGTGATTTATCGTCGGAGGGCCTTTCGGCTAAAAGCGTCGAGGAGCACACTCTCGCATGCTTAACAGAGATGAGGGAATTAATCATCGACATGCCATTAAAAGAATCACTGGTCAGTAATGTCGAAGCATACTTTAAAGATCTGCTTGGAGGAAGTATAGGCAGCGTTCCTGTATTTCTCAGAAGTGATACCAATATGGAAGATTTGCCACAGTTTACCGGTGCAGGGCTTAATTTGACTTTATTTAATGTCCTTAACCGAGAAAAAATATTGCAAGGAATAAATCAAGTATGGGCTTCACCCTACACAGAGCGAAGTTACCAGTGGCGTCAACAATACTTAGCTAATCCCGAGGAAGTTTATCCAAGCATACTCATCATCCCTAGTGTCAATGTAGATCGGTCAGGGGTGATTATCACCACTGGAGTAAATAGAGGAGGTCGTGATGCCATCAGTATGTCCTTTAGTAGAGGTGTAGGAGGTGCTGTCGAGGGGCAGTCTGCAGAGAGTTATGTAATACATCCACAGGGCTATGCAGAGCTCATCAGTCCAGGCCGTGAGACGAAATATAGGACGATACCACCTAGCGGCGGATCCACATACGCCTTTGCTGACCTACAAGAGCCTACACTATCTGCTCAGCACTTACAATTACTTACAGATATAGCTAAAGACATTTCTCTAAAGATGGATGAGCTCCATGGTGAGCCAGGTGTGTACGATATAGAACTAGGGATAAAAGGCGACCACATATGGCTCTTTCAAGTGCGACCCTTCGTCGAAAATCGCGACGCACTAGCATCTACCTATCTCTCTTCCTTAGATCCTGATCTAAACCAACAGAAAGACAAATTCCATGCAAAGAAAATATCTCTATAAATTTTTACTTTTCTTATTTGCTACTACGATGATCAGCCAGCACGCAGCTGCATATCCCATAGACGGATATGATCATACAGGAATAGAGCGACTCTTGTATCACTATCGCAACTATACGGATAGTACCGCTACTACAAGACTCGATAGCGGAGCTATGCTGATGCTTGACGATATACGCCTGAGCTTAGAAGAGGGGGTTGGTGCATGGCCAGATAAGGACGAGAATCTGATGACATCACTACGAAGTGTGTTTAGATACCTAGAGCCTCAGTACTCCATTTCTGTCATGGACATCACCGATCCTGATAATCTGAGATATGCCGGTCTACGGGAAGAGGTGGGCTACCAGCCCGGTAGCGTAGCTAAGATCATAGCGGCCGTGACACTGTTTCACTCCCTTCACGGCATATATGGTGACGACTGGGAAGCTATACATGAAGTGCTATTAACCAAGCGTGTCTATGGTGGTGACTATGTACACTCTGATCATCATACCATTCCTCTGTATGACGTAGAGAAAGGTGTCTATAGCAAGCGCATCGCACAGGGCAGCGACCTTTTTTCTCTCTATGGATGGCTCGATCATATGTTTAGTAAAAGCAGCAACGCCGCTGCGAGTGTCATCATGAGAGAAGCGCTAGTGTCACATATCTTAGACGTTCATTATCATTGTGCTGATCACGATACTATGGAGGAGACCATCCAGCATCACGGCAGAGTGGCGCTAGGTCAGCTCAGCGAAGACTTGACAAACTGTGCCTTGCAATCCATCAATATTTCGCAGGACGAGTTTCGTCTCGGAGGGTTCTTTACCAGTGGCGCAGAGCAGCATGTCATGCGCTCTGGTGGAAGCATAGGGACGACTAAGGGATTGCTCAAATTCCTCTACGCACTAGAAACAGGTACAGTCATCAGTCCTGAAATATCTCTGGAGATTAAGCGCCTGATGTATCTCACGGATCGCCGTATTAGGTATGCTGCATCACATGTACTTGATCAAGACGCCGTGTATTATAAGAGTGGTTCACTGTATAGTTTTAAACCAGAGCCGGGATTTGTGAAGAAGAAGTATGCAGGTAATAGATATAATTATATGAACTCCGTGGCTATCATAGAAAAGCAAGATAGCGCCCAGACCAAGTACCTCGTTGCCCTCATGAGTAATGTACTCCGGAAAAATAGTGTAGGCGAGCACTACGCCCTTGCTGGACATGTAGATCGGATGATCGTGGGTAACTAAGTAAACCAGCTTATTTCGCCACAGCGAACCTCACGCTCTCCCGATAGTACAGTAATAGAACAATCACCTAATAAAACCCTATCATGAAGAATTTAAGAGATTTACTAGACCACCAGATCAAAGACCTTTACTCTGCAGAAAAGCAAATGCTCGATGCTTTTCCTGCCTTTATCCAAGCCGCTTCAGACGACAAACTTGTGAGCCAATTCCAGACGCACTATGACCAGACGCAAGATCACATGAAGCATATACAGGCCATCTGCGACGAACTAGATGTCAACCCTGGAAACTCTAAGTGCAAAGCTATGGAAGGATTGATCGCTGAAGGCGAGCATATGTGCAAAGCTGATGCTCAATCAGATGTAAAGGACGCTGGACTGATAGCAGCATGCCAGCGTATAGAACACTACGAGATTTCTGGATATGGTACTGCTAGACACTATGCAGATCGACTTGGGCTAAACTCTGTATCTTCCAAGCTCAAAAAAATTCTCGAGCAGGAACAGCATGCTGATACTAGCCTCAATGAGCTGGCGATAAATACGATAAATAAAAAAGCTATGGATAAATAGCTTTATGTTTAACCCAATTCGTGCATTAGGCTTCGTAGCGAGAGCCACAGGTGCGATAAGATGAGGTGCTTCTCTGACAAGGCATAGC
>ENA-ORXU01000429-ORXU01000429.1-marine-metagenome-genome-assembly--contig:-NODE-429-length-48829-cov-4.814777_pt1 | contig 48829 bp, 46 predicted proteins | sample MGYA00237869_ERZ511484 | MGnify/ENA metagenome assembly ERZ511484 | reverse complement strand
CAGATTGTTGCGTATTTAATTGCATATCAGTTATTTATGTATTGCGAAGTTACTAAATATTTGTGTGCTAAGCAAAGGACTTTAGCTTGCAAATAAGGAAGCAATGTTTGATTGTTTAATATTCTCAGGCTAAAGCCTGATTTCCCTTGATTCTACTCCAAAAGATGATTTGCGCAAAAGGGAATGCGGACTTTAGTCTGTGGTAAGGTAGTTTTCATATTTTTATTGAATCTTTTTTTAAATAAATCCAATTGGCTCAGGCTAAAGCCTGATTTCCCCTGCTTTTATTCCAAATAATGAGTGCAAAAGGGGTTGCGGACTTTAGTCTGTGGTAAGGTAATTTTAATACTAGGAGTAATTAATTTAATAGCGATTTTTTATTGTGACGGATCGTCGAGATGATCGTTCGAGGGATTGGCACGCCTGAAGTTTACGGAATGATTAGTAAGCCCAATTAAAATAGTTGAATGGGTTGAATGGGTTCGATGCTCAAAGAATTCACGAAATTCAAAGGGTTCTACGTTCGATGGATACGTGGATTGCTAAGCCCGTATATGAAATACAATTTTAATTAATTAAATTTAACTCATGATAATATATTTTATATTTCATAGCTGGGCTTAGCAATCGCTCTCCTCTATAATTCTCTAGGCTCGCTTACTAATCCCTCCGATTACGTCAGGGATTGCTGGGCTTGCCAACTGAAGGCGGGCATGAAGCGTATAGTAGGATTGGCATGCTCACCGTTAAAATCCAACGATAAACTTTTTATCATTTCTTTAATTCTATAACCGCTCTTTTTGCAGATGGTATATTGGGGTTGATTTCTAAGGCTTTTTTATATGCCTTCAACGCTTCTGCTTTCTCTCCATTTTTCCGCAATGCTTCTCCATAGCTATCCCAACAATTACCAATATCAGGAAATAATTCAGTATTCAATTTGAATAGTTTAATAGCACTGTCCACATCATTTTTCTCCATTAAATAAGCATAACCTAAACTATTGAGTATCCAATCTTTTGGGTCTGCTGGGTGAAAATTACTCGTCAAATCATCAAAGTTCTGTTTGATAAAATGAACACCTTTTTCTTCGAAAGCTTTTCTAACATTTTGAATTGCAGGTAATTTTGGCTCGCTAGGTGTCTGATCTTTCGTAATTTGTATAATACCCTGAGCCAAATATTCGGCGACCGGTTCATCCATATTGGCAAAAACAATAATCGAAACGTCCTCTTTCATATTTTGATAAAATGCCGTATTAAAACCAGGAAAACCACCGGCAGTCATAGGTTCATTGCCTACCTGTGAATTCGTTAACCACTGAAAAAAAGGATCATTTGACTTAATTTTTTTATTCAACAAAATATTATCATAATAATATGACCGATAAAATCTTAATATGTCTTCAGTTGTCGATAAAAAACCGCCATCAGGGTTAGGTAGGTCTTGCATCGAATTATTCTTTTCGAGTATGCCGAGGGGGGTGTATAAATAACCATATGCGACTTGATCTCTGTATCTTTCTAAGTCTTCGATATGTGTATTTTTCAAGTCCAACGGTTCAATAATTCGTTCTTTTACATTCTCAAAATAACTTTTGCCTGATGCTTCCTCTATGATGGCACCTAAGAGAATATATCCAGCATTTGAATATTCATTCCCTTCTCCAGGTGTAAACATTAATTGTACGCTTTTTAGACGCTCGACGATTTTATGAAGACTTCTTTCTTTTATGGACAACTCAAAGTAGGCTGAACTGTGATAATCACCGAAGCCACTTTCGTGATTCAATAAATGTTCCACGGTAACTTTTGATACCATTGGATCACGAAATCCATCAATAAAGTCAATCAACTTGTCAGAATAGTTTAGCTTTCCCTCTGAAATGAGTTGTTTTACGACCACTGACGTAAACGTTTTATTCATCGAACCGATATCAAAAAGGGTATTTGTAGTATTGGAAACACTATTCTCTCTATCCGCCATGCCGAATGATCTATGGTAAATTGGTACTCCTTTTTCTGCTATTAAAACTACTCCTGAATAAATACCAAGATCAATATACTTCTGTACCAGCTCGTCCGTCTTGCTGGTGACCTCTTGCTTGTTTAGTTTTGACTTCTGATCGCTTTGTCCGGTGCACTGGTTAAGAGCAACTAAATGAAGTGCAAGCATAATAATAAAGGAGAATCGTATCATGAGCTAATTTATTTTAATTTAATTGCAAGTTTATAAACCTATATTATTGATTCTTTTAAATGTTATGAAGGAGGTGATTTAAGGTATAAAATCAAAAAAACAAGTGATGTGATTCCAAACGCCCTTTTCGTAACACAAAATGTACAACTCATAACACAACGTTTTTGAATAGTATATTAACGCGTATCTTGTAGTCATGAAAAAGTGGACAGAACCTATCGTTCACATGCTCTTTTGGTTGGGCAGTGCATTCGTAGTAGCCTCTAGCTTTTCCATACAATCTCACGAAATAGAAGTGATCAATGGTGTTGAATCCATAACGATTACTAGAAGTTCCGGGTTAATCTACCAACTACTTTTAAGTATCATATTTTCGCTTATCGCCTTCTATGTTAATGTTTGGTTGATCATTAAAAGAAAGTCTAAACTTAACAGTCGTTTTCCGATTTGGTATGTAATTTTGACATTTAGTATATTAATCGTATCTGTTTTTATTTTCACCGAAATTCGATTATTTGACGATACACCAATGGTTTCAAAATCAATCATTTTCGGCATTGCGACATTCTATTTTGCTATTTCAATAGCGTATGCCGTTGTCAAAAATTCGCTTTTTGACGAGCAACGACATCAGCAGCTTATTATCGATAATAAACAAACTGAATTAACATTGCTCCGCAATCAGCTTCAACCTCATTTTTTATTCAATGCACTCAACAATTTGCTCTCAATGGTTAACCATTCAGAAAACCCTAAACTCGTATACGCTTTTGACAAACTGTCACAACTTTTACGCTTTGTGATTGAGGAAAATAAATCAGAAAAAATACCGATTTTTAGCGAAATACAATTCCTTAAGAACTACATAATTTTACAAACATTAAGGTTTGAAGATGACGAAGTGAATGTTCAGTTTAATGTAAAAGGTAAAAATAATAAACAAGAAATAGAGCCTGGTTTGTTTATTCCGTTTGTTGAAAATGCTTTTAAATACGGAACAGAACCCGAAAGTCAATCAACTATCGACATTGAATTTGACTTGACTAATGCAAGCTCTATTGATTTTAAAATAGGGAATAAAATGAAGATGGCAAATTCAAATGGTATTGGTACAGGAATCGAAACCACCAAAAAACGATTGGAATTAATTTACCCAAATAAACATGAGTTAATTATTTCAAAAACAAATGATTTTATTATCCAGTTAATGGTCATTACAACATGAACGTGATAATCGTAGACGACGAACCCAGGGCTATAGCATTACTAGAAAGCTACCTAAATCATTTTAGTTACATAGAATTGGTAGGTACATTTAGAAACGGTTTAAAAGCGTTTGAGTTTATATCTAAAGAGCAAGTCGATGTAATATTACTCGATATCAACATGCCACATATTTCTGGCATATCATTGTCGAAAATGATACCGAAACACATCAGTATAATTTTTACCACCGCCTATTCAGAATACGCCGTTGAAAGCTATGAGGTTCATACCGTCGACTATCTAGTCAAGCCAATAAGTCTGGAACGATTTACCAAATCATTAAGCAGAGTGATGCAATCAAATTATTTAATAGGAGAAAATGGCAAGCAGCTCATAATTGTCAAAAGTGGATTTGAAACGTTTAGACTCATCAGCTCAACGATTTTGTTTTTAGTAAAAGAAGGAAATTATATCACATATTATTGCGTCAATCAACAAGTTCTGGCCAGAGAAACGATTCAAGAGTCAATGGAGAAACTCCCTTCGAGTTTTATTCAGACACATAAATCGTACATTGTAAACTTGGAACATATCGTTAGTTTTACAAACAGCGAATTGTCAGTCGGAAAAGAAAAAATTCCGATGAGTCATACATACAAAAACGCTGTTTTAGAGCGATTGAGGGGCAAATTTAAAAGCTGATATATAGTTATTGAACTATCCCAAATTGAGAAAGGAACAAAAAAATGATTAAATTTACTCACAATTCACCTCTTCAAATCCAACAACATGTATTTCTTCGCCACTGACTATATCTAAAATTCTTAAATACGCTTGTTTTTCTGATTTAATGACTTGCCATCTGATACAGTCATTTCCATTGAAGGTAAACCCTTCGGGGCACACAGATATACTCGATTCTCCAACGGTTCTGTAGGTTGCGGGCACTTTCACTAGGCAATATACATAGCAGTCTTCTGGGTTAGAAGAAACACAATCATTTTGATTTTTCTTTTTAACCCATTCGGTTGAAGCTGGAGTAACCTCTTCTGTATAAGAGCTCCGTATTTCCTCTTTTGCGGGCACAGACTCGACCCACTCGATTACTTTTCCTTCTTGTTTGCGTTCAACTTTATATTCGCCCGGTGCATATCGTATGTCTTTATCAATTACTTCATAACATATGTCATCGATACCTAAACTCAAGTCAATACTTTCATAAATAAAATCTATCTCTTTCCATTCATTTTTCAAGTCATTTAAGTTCGATATTTCTAATTGGACGATTTCTATTAACTTATTCAATCTCGTCAACTCTCTATTTGATTTTCGATTAATTTTACGTTGAGACTGGATAGCCTCTTTGGATTCTTTAATTGAGTCTCTTTCTGCTTCTTTTCGAATTAATATTTCGTCGAAATAGTTAATGTAATAATGAGCTACAGCTTGGTTAGAATGATCAACTTGGTCCGGTGTGATCTGAATATATTCTATTTGTTCATACTCAACTGATTGGCTGTATGATGGGACAACTATTAATAACACAAGGCTTACTATTGTCAGTTGAACAATTTTCTTAATAAAGTAAAAATTCATTTGATAAGCGCGTTCTTTCATTATAAATAAACATCTAAATTGCTATAATTCTACAAGCTCTCCCCTAATGTACTGCTCAAAATCAGTTTTTTGAACACCCAACTTAGATTCTAACAACTTAAAGAAATCTGCCTCTTGACGACCAGCAGTTAGCGACTCAAAAAAGCCACGCATCCCTTCGAGTTCATATATATTTTTCATAATTAACCCTCCTATAGCATATCTAAAATCCGTTTTATGCTCACCATTCGGTATATCAATATTCAATTTAGACAAATCATTTAATGGATAGTCAGGATGCTGCTCTAGAAATAGTTTCAGTTTATTCAAATGCCAATCCAATGATTCGCCACCACTTCCCCCATAAAACGTTGCGATTCCTTCATCAACCCAAGGGTGGTATTGGTTGGCAGCATGTTGAAAAGTATATAAATGAACCAATTCGTGCGGATAATATTCTGAATTATTACCTGCATAAATGGTTGAATTGGCTTTGTCAGCTAACCCTCCATATTGAATAGCTTGGTATTTTTTAGGCGTGAAATCGTAGCCCATGATTTCCGTGGCGTCTCTCACATAATTCGCTACAAAATAGTCAAAACTGATAGGATCGGTCCTAAACTCTGAAGCCAAGTATTGATTATACTGATGCATCTTTGTCGCTAATGCTTCGTCAAATTTGTGTTCAGGGTGAATGTAATATGTTATCTGGCCAATAGTTCTTGTTGCAAGTTGCTGTCGATAATAATCCGGGCTTCCCACTAACTTATATAAGCCATTTTCTTTTTTAGCATAGACACTTACCATCAGCTCTAGTGTATCGTCTTCTTGATCTTCACTTTCGAACATACATTTTAACGCCATATGGTCGTTCTCGACAGGAAACACTCCGATAATAGTGCATATCGTATTTACGAGATTAGCCTCATTGCGTTGAAGCAATAAGTACAATTTCATCAAATAATAATCTGGAATAGGAGAATGAGTATAACTCCACATAGCATTATTAGCTTGTACAAAATATTTTGATAACAAAAAAGATTTCCAAAGTGCAATCACTTCTTTTGCGTCATCATCCTCACTGTTGGTTACACTAGCATGAATTTTAAATGTCAACACGGTAACATCTTCGATATTTTGTTCCTCAACCTCTTGATTCTGCTGATTTTTACAAGCAAAAAAGAAAACAAATACCATCGAATAAATAATATATTTCATTAATCGCTTCATTCGAATTTATTCATTATCCAACTATTGCAGATTCCACATAATTTTGAAATAATTGTCGTAGCCCTAGATGTCGGTAAGGCGATAGTTGAATCATCAAAATATAAATAATTTCTTTTTCCGTATCGATTTTAAAATACGTACCTACAGCGCCACCCCAGCCATATACTTTTTCAAGCCCCAGCTCTTCATTTCCTCTAATAGCAAATCCAAGTCCAAAGCCATATTCACCAAATGGTAATCGAAGACGACCTTGCTTCGATCGTGCTTGCTGAACATGGTCGTTTACGATTAAATCGACTGTTTGCTCTTCCAATAGTTGATGGTTATTAAAAGTCCCTTTATTTAATATCATCTGACAAAAGTTCAAATAATCATGTGTGGTAGAAACTAAACCGCCACCACCATTAAACTGTGTGACTTCATTTATAAATCGATTATCGCGTTGATGTTCTTGAATTGTCAATCCGTCTTCTTCTTGCCAGCCGTAGCCGACGGTGAAATCATCAATTTTTCCTTGAGGTAATTGAAAATGTGTATCGTGCATGTTCAATGGTGTAAATATATAATCAAGCAGATAAGCGTCGAGCGACATTCCAGAAAACACCTCAATTAAGTATCCACAAATATTTGTCGAAAAACCATATTGCCAATCCGTCCCCGGTTCAAAAAGTAATGGTAGTTTACTCAATTTAAGTACCAGTTCTTTATTTGTTTTAGACGCATGAATATCCGCGTCGGCATACAATTGATTTAATTCACTTTGTGGTCCTCTTCCATATGTAAATCCAGAAGTATGCGTTAATAAATCAATGATGCGAATAGGACTTTGCGCCATTACAAATCCTGTATCCGAATAAATATACATTTCTTTAAACTCTGGCAAGTATCTATACAGTGGATCTTCTAGTTTAAAATATCCTTTTTCATACAATTGCATTAATGCTACAGAAACAATTGGCTTGGTCATAGAAAATATTCTAAATATACTATGCTCATCTAGTAATTTTCCCTCTTCTTTATTTGCATATCCATAGCTATCATAATGAGCCAATTTCCCTTTCCGCATAATGGCCGTTTGAATTCCAGCGAGCTCATTATTATCTACTAAATTATGAAAATACGTATTCATTTTATTTAAACTATCACTCGATAGACCAACTGATTCTGGACCAATGATCTTCAGCGGAGTTTTTTGGGCAAATATTAGACTAGATATTAGACCATTGAAAACAAGAAGTATATATAAGCACAGTCGTTTTTTCATGTATATTAGAACGCGTTTTAATCTTTTATCATATAATTATCGCCTCAAGCCTGTTTATTCCAACTTATATCGGATCGGTATTTTGTATAACACTCTTACTTTTCGGCCTTTTTGTGTTCCGGCTTCCCACTTTGGCATAGTAGATAGCACTCGCACATTTTCATCTTTAAACGGCTGACAGAATGCTACTATGACTTCAATGTCGCTAACGCTACCATCCTTTTCTATAACAAACTGATTGATTGTAACCCCTTCTATATCATATCTGATAGCACGTTCAGGGTATTTTATCCTTTTATAAAGATCGATTAATAGCGTTTCGTTCGTACAGGCCTGCCGAAGAACTTCATCCTTTATATGTTTACATGATGACAAATATGGTCGCTCTTCGACTGATTTAATATCGGACGTCAATTCACCACTTGATTGGTATATTGTATCTGATTTATATAGTCCTTCATTGGTGATCACTTGGAGGCTATCATATCGAATAAATGCTCCATCCCGCACATCAGATTGGTAAGTGATAGACTCTTTCAACCGACCTTTCCAATCAAAGTGTTTCCAAATTCCATCTTGTTTTCCTTGTGAGAAGTTTCCTTGAGCTGAAATCTCACCTGTCTGCCGGTGATACATTTTCCACAATCCTTCAGCGAGTCCATTGACATGGTTTCCTTCTGATTTTAAATTTCCATTTTCGTGCCAATATTTGGCTGGACCATGAGCCATTGTAAAAAGCTCGTCTTTATATGTAATCTCAGAAGTCATTTGCTTGGTCTCTGGAAAAAATGTTCTATAGATATATTCTCCGTTGCTGCTTCGTGTTTTTATAAAATGATACCAGCTATAAACAACCGTTTCATCTGGTGTCAAAAATTCTGCATATTTATCTTTAAACTGACTAGAGTTTGGAGTTTTTATGGTCGACTGTGTTGCGGTGCAACCGATTAATGTACTGATAATTAAGAGTATTAGTGTGTTCCTCATTTTATAGATTTTATTACAGTTAAATTTTTTAAACAAATACTTAATAATTTCATGATATCTTTGTGATCGACCGATGATAATAGCTGTAAAATATTAGGTTTTCTTAGTTATGTAAAGATTTTGTTATATTATTCAACCACGTAAACGCAACGTGTAAAGATAATCGGATTTTCTATACATGATCACAGTCATGTCGGGGTTGCAAAGCCTTGAGTTCACGCAAATGATTAGTAATCCCAGTTGCAAAATCAATACCTTCCGACCACACCCTTCACAGATTCAAATATCTGCTTAGAATCATAACCCACACCGGCCTTAAATACGATTTCAATATTTCTTATGTTTGAAACGTCGTCTGACAAGACTCCATTGATCAAAACCAAGTCTGCTTTTTTTCCGGCCTCAATCGTTCCCGTACTATCCTCAATCTCGAGATATTCCGCTCCATTAAAAGTAGCTAATTTAATAGCATCTTCAATACTAAAACCTCCTTCAACTAGAATTTCTATTATTCGCCGATTGGAATAGCCAGCGATAGTCCTTCCTTCACCTGTAGGGTCCGTACCCAAGGTTATTTTACCTCCCAAAGAATGAAATATTAACAACCGCTTCATTTCTTTATCAAAAAAAGCTTGTCTGGTAGAATCTCGCGGAGTATGAATTATTGTATTGTGATTATTGGTTAATTGTTCTAATAAATAGGGTGCAAGAGCTTGGGAACCACCACCAGGTATGATTTCTCTATTAGTATGTGGTTCATACACAGTAGGTGTACTAGTTATCGTCACGTTATTTTTAATCAATAATTCCATTAGCGCTAATAGTTTTGGATCGTCTTCATGTAAATCTAGCATTGACTCCCCTATCGGTACACATTCATTTTCTGGTTTATCCTCTATGAAATCCGACGATGCTGCAAAACCATGTTCAAGGTTATCAATTCCCAGTTCAGCGGCCTCTTGATACGTGATGGAACATAAATGTCCCGTAACTTTAATATTTCGTTTATGAGAAACTCTAATTATTTCTTTTAAATCATCTTTTGTTATGGAAGTATATACTTTTACTGATGTCACTCCTTTATCAAACCAATAATTCAACCAATTTTCAATGTTTTCATCTCCATAGAGGGATTTAAGTTGAGGCGCAAATGCGACCGAGCCTCCCCGTTGCATATGGGGTGTTGAAACATCGATATTCGGTCCAATACGTTTACCGGAATCAATCAAATTCTTTACGTTCAAGTCAGTATTGGCCTCGAGGCTGCCGGCCGTTCGCATAGTAGTGACGCCCCCTGCCAAGTACATCTTTGGAAATGTATGTGGCATGGGTACAATTTTGAATCCTCCATAAAATGGCTTCGCATGAAATAAATGTTCATGCATCATGATTAGTCCTGGGATGACAGTTTTTCCTGTTCCATCCAAAACCAGTGCCTGATCTGGGATATCAATAGTTCCCGATTTACCCGTGGAGGTAATACGTTTATCATTTAATAAAATGTCTTGATTATATTTTACTGGACCTCCGGTTCCATCAATGAGCGTTACGTTTTTTATGGCAACCATGGAGCTTCGTACTCGAATGTGGTCTCGTTGTGCTCTTGGTAGTGTTTGGGTGTAGGTGATCTGGGTAAGGAAGCAAAAGACTAGGGAGATAATAAATGATTTGATTTTATTCATAGGTTATTCTCTTATTTATTATTTACTATTATCATCTATTTCAGTTCAATCAATTGTCCCTGATAAAACCAACTGACGGTTTTGATCTATTTGATTTTTATCCTCAGATTGTTTTCTATTTCCTGAATTCTTTGATTCGGAATTTCTAATGATTTGGCAATCGAAGGCCATTCAGAAACACCATTTATTATTTCTTCAATTATTTGATTAGGTTTTTTAATTCCGAAAGATTCTCCTAACGCTATCAAATCACGCTTATTAAAATCGTAATATTTTCCATGTATAGATGATTGATGAACATCTGTCCACGTCCCGCCAGGTTTGTACGAATATGTTATATCATAGGCGGGTGAGATTTTCCATACTCCATTGCTGTCCATCAAAAATGAAAAATTCTTTACGTGATCATCATGGTTCCTGGCAATTACGTTAAATATTGCGCGTCTAAATTGTTGTTCTAGTTGACCATACGTCAATTGCAATCTTTTCATGGTTCTGAATAATATCTCATATGAACTTGCTCTTGGCTTTTTATAATCAATGCCCATCAGAGATCCGAATGTTTGCATATGAATTTTATTTCCATCATTTGATCTATCAAACCTTTTTGTCAAAAAATGGAATCTTCCTTTTTCTTCATATAATTTACTGTCTGAGATTTCTATTTTACAGTTTTTAGCCATTTTATAATACGCATATTCAATTTTACCAATGCCAGAAGACTCGCCCAATGAATGCTCATTTGCACCATCAATTTTTAATAACCAGTATGAATATCCTTGAGGCTGAATGACATCTCCAGATTTAATTTCAATAATATTGCCTTGTGAATCTTCTTTAATTGCAATAAGTGCCTTCGCTCGAGCTCCTCCCACTGATGTTTCTATTCTGAGCATATTTGTCAGGCTATTTTCATCGAGATTTTCGAATTCGGCCTTCTCTTTTCTGGCAAGGACTTTTTTTGCTACTTCCAAAAGCTCCGTAACATTGACATGGTAATTTTCTCCAATATTATGATTTATTGGAGCATACTCCAAAGCACCCATACCTCTAATACCGACATATGTCAGTCGGTCCACAGGGTTAATGTCATCATAAGCTATGTTTTTTTGCCTAAGCCATTCTTTCATCATTATATTTCCGAAGTCATCTGGCATCGAATCTGATAATAAGTAAGGTAAATTATGGAAATTCATATGGTCTCGATTCGAAACGTAAGTTCTTCCTTCTTTAGGCATTAATATTGGCGATGGTTCTATATTATTTGAGTAGAAACTATCTGTATATTGAAAGATCGAATTTCCATTTTGTGCGTTCCAATCTACAGTTCCTATCGGTTCACCATATAAATTTACTTGGACCAACATCTTTATTTTATTTTATTTGAAGCTCTTTTTCGTTCCGATTTTAGTTTAGCTTTTTCAAATTTCATTTTCAATTCTAAGTTTTCTCCTACACGAAATACTGATTCTAAATCATTAATTCTATTCAATCTAGTCAATATCCTTATCAGGCTATCCAGAGACGTTGAATTTCCTTGCTCAATCAGGCTTATTGTTGAAACACTCAGCCCGGTATCCTTACTTAATTGTTTCTGAGTAAGATTGTGCTGTAGTCGTATTCGTTTCAATCTTCGACCGATACGATCGATAATTTCCTTTTCTGTTAAAAATAGCCAATTATCCATGTTTTACTCTTTAACAATCAGTAGTTAAAGTACATAAAATATTATAACTATTAAAATATCATAAGTTATCTGTCAATCTCAATGATCGAGTATAAATACGTAATCATACGTATTTAATAGCATTTTAGTTCCATAAATCATGATATATGCTAAGTTAATTCAATATATCTCTAAGAACCGCTGTCCTTTACAAATCTTCGTCCGCTAAACCCGAGTCTCTCCTCTTGTACAACACAGCCAAAACCGATCACAAAACGCGACCATCCACCCTTTGTCACCCCCCTGTCCACTGTTTGTCCACCTTGATTTCATTGCGCTAGAGCCTGTTTGATCTAACATTGTAAAAAATTAAAATTTACAATTATGACAACTCAAAACTTATCTTTTTCGAATCCTCGTAACGTCTTTCACTTCATCTTTTCATCACTATTATTGACCATTCCGTTATTACTATCGCTTGATCTCAACGGACAATGCGCCACATGCTCAAGTACCAACGTATTCGTAGGCAATGATGGAGCGTCAAATACGGGCATCGGCAATACGTTCGTAGGTCATAGTGCAGGCGCGGTCAATACGAGCGGCCAACGAAATACTTTTGTCGGACAGGCTTCCGGCGTATCAAATACAACGGGGATATACAATTCTTTTTTGGGAGAAGATACCGGATTGAACAACACGACTGGATCACGAAACTCCTTTTTTGGACAAGAAGCAGGGCGCGAAAATACCGTTGGCTCGAGCAATTCTTTTTTTGGTGAAAACACAGGTTATTCAAACACCATTGGAGAGGAAAACTCCTTTTTCGGACAAGAAGCAGGACGTAGCAATACTTCGGGAGACAACAATTCCTTTTTTGGTGCTGATGCAGGGCGCGCGAATACGACTGGATTCTTCAATTCTTTCTTTGGGCATAAGGCCGGTCTTAACAATACAACCGGTAACAATAACTCCTTTTTTGGCCGGCATGCCGGTCGTGATAATATAACTGGTAACTATAATTCCTTTTTCGGCGAAAGAGCCGGTGAAAAAACAACTATAGGAACAGAAAATACATGCATCGGAGCCTGGGCAGGAATTGACTTAACCTCAGGAAACAATAATGTATTTCTCGGAGCTGATTGTGGCGCTGAAAATAATTTTGGTAACAATAATACATTTTTAGGTGAAGCTGCAGGTCGACTCAATACAACGGGAAGTCATAATACATTTATTGGTCGACTGTCGGGATACCGAATTCTAACAGGCGAGTCAGTCGTTTGTATCGGAGCCAATGCAGGACCACTAAGTGATACTAGTAATCGATTGTACATCGATGTAGTTCGAAGTAATGAACCACTCATATATGGTGAATTTGACAACGACTTTGTGCGCATCAATGGTACATTCGAGGTGACTGCTGGCCTCACCAATCCTTCCAGCAAAGCATTAAAACAAGACTTTAGCGCTGTCGACGCACAGGATGTGTTAGAGCGGCTTTGTTCATTAGAAATTACTGAGTGGTCTTATAAAACAGACCCAAGCAAGCGTCACCTTGGACCATTTGCCGAAGATTTTCACGCTGCATTTAAATTAAATAATGACCCAACAAAAATTTCGACTATCGATGCTGATGGGGTCGCACTTTTATCAATACAAGCCTTAAATCAAAAAGTGTCTCATCTTTCTGAAGAAAACGATAGCTTGAAAGAAGTCAATAAACGATTGGAAAAGCGACTCCAACGATTGGAAAATATAATCCTCACCGAAAAATAATTGTGCTTAAAAATAATCATTGCTAATCTACGATTTGATTAAACAACATTGTATGATTAAATCGTAGATTGAATGGTTTTGAAAACGGTGTAGAATTTTCTGATAGTAACAAATGTAACACCTTACAATCATTTTAATAAGAAAGAATAGACATGGCATTTTACAATTATAATAACCCCGCTTTATATCACCTTAGAGTTGTTCATCGTGCAATTAAAAGAAAAGTCGATATTGATAATCATATTTCAGCAAAATCACAAAAATTACTGATATATGCCAACAAAGAACACATCCTAGTCAATACCACAGAAATCGAATACATAAAGGCTGCTGGTAATTATTCTGAGATTTTCTTGGTTAATAGTCAAAGGCTATTCACAAGCAAGGGACTGGCAGATATTGAACGGGCATTGTCGTCGGGATGCTTGATGAGGGTACATCACTCCTATCTCGTCAACCCGGATCAGGTTCAAGCACTCACTTCTAACAATACGCTTCGTCTTCAAAGTCAAACGATCATATCTGTATCTCGTCGAAAATTGAAAGAAATCAAAAATACGTTGACCGCAATAACGAAAAACAAGTAAAATAAATATTTTTGGGTATATTTCAAAAGATTCAATTTTCAAAATATGAAACAGATAAATTTATCTTTAGTATCCAATATGTTCAAATTTTATTTGCTCCTATTGATTCATTTTTTGTGTAATTATTCACAGGCTCAAGATATAAAATCAGACTTAGCTTTAGAAATTCGTCAGATAAATAACACAGGTGTCAAGGTGCGACCTGAATCTTCCATTCCCGTATTAAATAAAAAACTTGATTTAGCCCGAGCGAATAATGACGAGCGCGCCATTTTTGAAGCCTTCAATGCACTTTTTTTGGCCAATTCCATACTTCGGAGAACCGAAGAAGAAAAAATCTTTTTAGATAGTATGATCAACTATGAGGCTCAAAACTTAGTAGATGGTACTGAAATAGATATTCTAAAAGCAAAATCTCGATACTACTTCGATATAAATGATCAAGATGCACGTCTTATAGTTTTAGAACAATATCATACGGTAGCTGTCGAATCAAAAGACAGCGTACACATTGGGCGTTCACTTTTACTCCAAGGTGATGCACATATATTGAAAGGTGAGTTTGCTATTGCCCTTCCTTTTTATGAACGGGCATATATCCTATTTTCGTCCTTAGGCAGTCTTAAAGGACTCGCTCAAGTGGCATCACATATGGCCACATATTATGGTAAAACCGGAGATTTTGAAAAGGCCATCCGTGAAGGCAAGACGGCACTGCGGCTGAACATTAGGCTGGCGGATACACTATCGCAAATTAACACATTAAGCAACCTATCTTCTGCATACCTTTCTAGCAATAATATAAATAAAGCCGTAGATGTTTTGAATCAAAAAAACGAGCTCATCGATTTAACTGAGTTTCCGCAGGCCAAAAAACACTCTATAAATATGGGTATCGCTTTCATCGAAAAAGGTGCATTTCGAGAAGGCCTCAATGAAATACGAGAAATAGAAAAATTTTATCAAGCTAGCAAAAATAAAAAGCGACTGGCGCTTGCTAATCACTGGATGGCAATTGCATATCGGGGACTAAACAATTATAAAAAAGCGGCTGAACTTAGTAAAAAAGCTTATGCGTTAAGCGAAGAAATACAATTTCGACAACTTAGCGAAATCAACGCCTATACATTATTCCAAACGTATCACTGGAGAGACAATAATAAGGAGGCCATCAAGTGGCTTCAAACTTCACAAGAAATAAAAGAAGATATATTTTCTGAAAAGAAACGGCAAGAGATGCTTCGGCTGGAAGCAAAATATGAAACTGCGAGAAAGGAAAATGAAATTAAACTCCTAAAAGCTGAAGCAGAGATTGATCGTATCAAAAAAAATACGCTTTGGCTAGCCATAATGCTCCTCACAATCACTGCCATTTCATTGTTTTACGCTCAGTATCTGCGATTTAAGAAACGGCGACAGTTACAAGGACAGCAATTGCGCATTACAGCGCTTGAAAATGCTAAGCTCCAACAACAACTGGAATTCAAGCAAAAAGAATTGACCTCTCAGCTATTATTTGTTGCTCAAAAAAACGAATTGCTTCAACGGGTCGTTGACCAACTTGATGCCATTCCTCAGGAAGGAACTGCCATTTCGAAAAGTATTTTAAAAATTATTCGAAAACTAAAAAGTAGTATCACCTCCCAAGATTCATGGGATGAATTTATCGGTTCGTTCAAAGAGATTCACCAATCTTTCAATACATACTTGACGAGTCAATTTTCACTCACATCGAGTGATTTAAGATTAGCATCATTAATTAAAATGAATTTTAATAACAAAGAAATTGCCAACTTGCTAAATATATCTGCCGAAGGAATTAAAAAAGCGCGATATCGGTTACGTAAAAAGTTAGCGTTGGAAACTACGGAGTCGTTAGATGAGTACATTCTAAACATCCAGTAAGACATTCCAGATGCAGTCCGTATGAACTTTAAAACGACTGTGGTAGAAAAAACTGACAACTTAAAGATTACCTCATAATTGGAAATGCCAAATTGGTACGTTGCACATTGCGATCATCGAAGGGAAGTATCTCTACCTTCTCTAAATAATTTTGATGCGGATATGCGTGATCAGCCATTTGTAAAATAGCAAGCATTTCCATTCTATCGGCTTCTCTAATCGTCGGGTCTGGCCACGATTTACTGGAATCTGCATACGGCGCGAGATAATCGATCGCAACGCGCAAACGTGAATCTTCACCATTTAATTTATATACATCCACGTCAACTTTCTGTGCAAGATGCGCCACGAGTAACATGGCATGCAAATTATAAATACTATAAAACAGCGGCCGTGTGCGCGCAATTTCTTCTGGCATCGAACCGTCTGGTTTTATCTGTGTGAGAATGCGACGATCAGCGAATTTCTCTGCAATTTGCGTGGCCACTTTATAATTACCTGTAAACAGAGCGAAATAAATCGCCTGCACGTCATAAAATGTACCATGGTTATTTTTAGATGCCGCTTCGTCGAGCGCCATTTCATTCGTGGTCAACCATTCAAAATATTCTTTAGCCCAATTCCTCAGTCCTTTTGTTTCGGCATCAGTTAATGCAGATGAGTTGGCGATTAATAAGGATCCCCCCATGGCTCGAACCAGCATTCGGCCATCTAGTACTCCTGACTTCGTACCCGTGTTATGTCCTGGTCTACATTGGGCGTGATTGACATTCGGATTCATGCGGGTCGCTGGATTTAAAAACCAGACGCGAAGTAGTTCGGCTGCTTTGTCAGCATATTTCTTGTCTCCCGTGAAGTAGTAGGTAAGTCCCAACGTTTCTGTATTCAATCCGAGCGCTCCGATTCTTTGCCGGTCAGAAGCCTTCAGGCTTTGACTTTCTGGATTTGTTTCACCGTCACGTCGGATATAAGGGAGCCCATCTGATTTGGTTGTGTCTGGCCACCAGTAGCGGCTGTAGCTGGCATAGTCATGCTCATCCCCGCTCGGTGGGAGTGTCTCCTTATCTGTTACAGAAAACGGGCCTTCGTCAAGTGCTTTTTCAGCCTCTTTTATGAGTTGATCAAAGGCAGGAATTATTTGTAGGTCTTTATTTTCAATCTGATTTTTGGTGTTTAGCAGATATGCCCCTTCCATCAAAATCGTTTCCACTTGTTGATCATCCGCATCAACACGCTTGCACATGCATGTCAATAGCATCATAAATAGCAGTGCAATCTGTACGCTTATTTTCATTTTTAATAATACAGTAAATTAAAACAGTTCTGCCAAGTTAATGAGATTGAGTAAATGGCTGTAATCTTTTTCTGAATTATCAATATGTATAGAATGATTAAATATGGGAGCTAATTGACTTCCGCTAAAGAAAGACACGATTCCATTATACTCCCTTGTAACTATTTGAAATCTAGTTTTTTCCTCTTTACCAAACTCTTTGATATACAGAACACCCCTATGAACATCACCAAATTGATGCGTACCGAAATTCATTTTGTAACCCACTAATTTGACTTCCAAAAGATCACTAATACGTACACCCACATTCATGATTCGCTGATTGCAATTTGCTCGAAGGATCAAGCCATTTTTAAGTATTTCAAAGCTCACAAAAACAAGCTCTCCTTCTACATTTCTTCGTAATAGGTCTAGCTGTTCTATGCCATCTAAATAGACTAAGCGGTTTGAACCTACACCTTTCATTTTTAGTTTCTCCCAAAAAGTATAGTTCCCTCCGAAATATTCGATTTCGGTTTTATTTATATTACCGCTTCTGTTTGAATTAACGATTCTCATGTAGTCAGGTTTAATAAAATAGCGGCCTTTTAATCTACTTCAAATTTCTCAAATGATTTTCCATCATATTTGTACATTCCATGTTTTTCTGTACCGAACCAAAGTACGCCTTGATTGTCTTCATAGACAGACTTAGGTGAAATGTCCTTTCCATCTTCCTGAATATAAAACTGATTTATTTCATTTCCATCGCTCTGCCAAATGCCGTCTTGATTTGTCAACCATAAGTTTCCATTATTATCAATTTTAATATCCATGAAATATTGAGCATCATCTTCATCGCCTGATATGCCTATTTCTCTCTTATAGTTCATAGGTATTAGTTCTGAGCTCAAGGGTCTATCTGGCAATACTTTATACTTATAATTGGTGTTACAAATCCAAAAATATCCATCTTTGTCTTCCGCTATTGAACGAATACCAAAACTTCCCCCTCCTGGCATGGTGCCTAAATGCGCTTCATGCATCCAGCTAATGTGATGTCCGTCATATCGATAAACTCCTAGATCTGATGTTCCAAACCAAACAGCGCCCCTACTATCTTTAAACATCGAGAATATGCTGTATGGATTGTAGGAGATATTCGGGTACTTTTCATAAAGATCATCTTCAATCATACTTTTGGGAAATTCTAACGCGTATAAATGCTTACCGTCATATCTAAAAGGCCCATTATGTTCCCAACCGATTCTAAACCATAAATCATCTGGTTCTAATTTCCATTCATTCTTTTTCGCATTATTTTCTGTTACCTCTAATGTTGTGAATTGTTGGCCCTCATACTTGCTGACTCCATCCGGCGTATCGAAATAAATATTTCCTAATTTATCTTCTTGTACCTCTAAAATTCTATGGCTTACCAATCCGTCTTGAGTTGTATAGCGAATGAGTCGTTTTCCATCAAACCTATAAATTCCGTTGTCATTTCTAAACCAATAGTTGTTCTGACGATCTTGATAAAGTAAATGGGCATTGATGGGTAGTTTGCTTTCGTTTTTTCCTATTGCTGTTTCACTTGTTTCTGGTTGGTTTGTGTTCTTTTTACTTTGTCCATGACATGATGATAGAGTGATGGACCCTAGAAATAAGAATATTCCATATATTATTTTAACATTCATAGTTAATTTATTCTCATTATTCATTTAATATATCTTTTCGTCAATAATTGTGCAGGTATGAATCGCCTCGATGATCCTTGCGACTACCGCATAAAACAATGGCTGATAAATTATCGCTAGTTCACTTCAATTTTACTCTTTTTCTGTTAGACAACTTCTTTAATCGAAAATTCATAGCCATAAAAACATCACGTGCATTACCCTTTCCTTGTACTGGCTTCGGTCTACAATCAGAATAAAACCGACATAATTCAAGCGTTTTCAATTCATTAAGATCCTCTTTGATATATTTACCTGTGTCAATTAACTTCCTACAATTCTTGCCTTTGGCTATAATTCTGTCATTCTGAATTTTATAATTGTATGTTTTAACGTATGAAAAGGCTGAATCATAAATATATAGTTTCCTTTCAGAAAGGGTGAACATTGTATCCGTCATACCCGTCTTGTAAGTCCCAAAAAAATCACCATCACGTTTATAAACTTCTTCTTCGTAGCAATATTCTTCTGTCATTAAATAATTATTTGCTCGAATAGGGCTTAATTCATGCTCAGGGACCTTTGGTTCCATCTCCAAAACTCTCGATAAATCAATTGAATCCAGACTCAGATCATATTCGATTGATTTATAACCTACGCATTCTATTCGAATATGGCGCATTGTGGAAAGTTCTTTAATATTTGACACAAAATATTCACTTCTCACGCAAGTATCCTTTTCGGGTACATATATCCAAGATGAGTTACGAGGTAAAATAGACAACATGATTATATCCATTTCCTTTTGAGACATATCTTGTCCGAAAAGGGAAAAGGCCATTATTAGAAAAACGAGAGATAATTTTATCTTTATATTTTTCACCAGTCTCTTGTTGCAATTAATTCTTCAACATCGGCTTCAAAACCGTAAGATTTCGCAACAAATTCAAAATTTATTGCTAAGCATTCTCGTGCTCCAGTTTCAATTTCGCTATTATTATTGAAGAATTCATCTTGTAAATCATTTAGTTCATTTGTTGAAGAATGAGTCAACTTGTAAAGTTCTTTCAGGTTAGAAGGTTTATTCGTTTCGATTTTGGAACATAGACCTAGTAATATGTTTTTGCATTTGTCTACTAAAAATTTAGGGAAGTACGGGTCTTGATACATGCATTCCAAGAAAGCATATTCTTTAATTTTCGGATTTGCTAATGCAGTTTGTTCAATCATTTTATTATCTGATTTCTGAGATGTACCAGAGTTACACGAAACCAGTGCAACAAGTGTAAATATATATATCATGATTTTCATAGTCTAATTTGCTTTAGTGTAAATGATAAACGGAGTGGTGACGATAGGAGCTATTCCGTTTTATTTTTTACAAAAATTCCCTTAGTGGAACTTTCATTTGTTGATAATTCTTTGGCATTTGTAAAAATGGCTCGATTGTAAAACTAAACGCACTGTCACTACAAAAATACCAATAGTTGCCATTTAATTTGCCGTTTTTAGTCTTGATGTTATAGCTGGGAGTATGATTGATGGAAAATTGATTCTCATCTGCGTTGTACCAAATTCCTAATGCACGTAAATCATTCTCTTTAGCGTAAGATAGACTTAAAAATGGTTGGATTGAGTTATTCGTAGAATTAATCTCGAAACCCTTAACCGAAAAACGAGCTAATTCTTTGGCCAAAATGGTATTTCGTTCTTCCAAATTTAGCAATTTGTCCCATTGTTGCAATACAAGAATGCTATCTTTTTCTGATTGAATAATAGTGAATAGTTTATCTTGAACGATTTGAACTTCTCTATTTTCAGGATAAACAGTAACAGTTGTTTTGTCTGCTGCAATCCTTCCGTCTTCCATTCCAAAAAATGATGCTAATGCAAAGAATATTATTTTTATTTGTTCCATATGATAATTTCTGATATAAGTTTTTCAGCTTGCAGGTAGCGGCTCAGTGATTGGGATCGGACTCAGCGATAGTAAATGTGAACTCGTATCACTTGTTATCGTTTGGCTTTTCATTTTTTATTCTTAAAAACAATCCCAATTTGATTCAATCGATTCAATTCCACAATTTTTACACATAAAAAAATACAGATTTCCTACATCTCCAATCATGATTTTATGAGGAGACCATTTGTCTTGAGGTGGTGGGTAAGGGACCCCTTGCTCTCTATCTTCACTCGATAATTGAAATATGAATTCTTTTTTGCTTCCACACTTACATTCAATTTTATATGCACCTTGTATCCAAGAAGGATGTCCTCCCATTTTTGTCCCTATAATTGATTGGTACTTTTCTGTGAAATATTCAGACCCGTCTTCACCATAAATTTCTTCAATCTTGGAATTAATATCGGGATCATGATCGTCATATTGTGGAAAATCCATTCTTATTGTTCCTCTTATTTCACAAGTAGGTGTTTCGGTTTCGTAGTTTTCACTATTTGGTATCTTCGGTTTTTCAATTTGAATTCCATTTGAATTGTCTTTAAAGTAGAATAGTTTAGTTGGTAAGTCATAGAATTGATTGTATGAGTCATCACAATTTGTGTTTGGGCATCTAAATACCTGAAAGAGATCAGTTTGTTCTGGAAAGAATCCACTATTGTTTTTATCTCGATATACTTGTAGGACGAAATTGAAATTTGTTTTGCATGACTTACATTTTGGATATTCATCAAAGTTCTTCAAGTTTGGAATTCCTCCAAATTTATTCTCATCAATTTTTGAGTCAGAGGTTGTCGTACGTGGGTTTAGTATATAACTAATTTTATTGTGGCTTTCAATGAATTCTTTTACAACATCTGATTCATCAATTTCAGATAGATTTGTGTTTGCTTGGTATTTTATAGATTCTTCCTTCTTGGCTTTATCTTTATTAGTTCCAAATATTTTTTTTAACCAATTCATATTTTTTTCTTGACATTACGTAAATTAAAAGTTCTGCGCGTCCGATAGGGAGCATGGCATCTTTAATAAAGTTGTACGCTGGTTAATTTTTCTTTACTATGTTAACAATTTTTGCAATTCCATAATTTCCTGGACCTGCAGATGTTGTTTGAGAATGTTTGAACCTCATCCAAATTTGATCTGGAATTATGATAGATTTGTTTCCACATGCCTCTACGTTGAAGTCAAACTCAAAGAAATCGCCAATCTTCTATCCGAAAGTATATTTAGACATTTTCCGAAATCACCTTCGAGTTTAACTGGCTTCGCGTCCTCTATCACTTTTGTTCGTATGAGTCTAAATTCCAATTTCGGATAAAGAGTTTTCACTATTAAATGCTCTAACGATAATACATCATTTGCCCCAAGTGTCATACTTCGGCCATTATTTCGTCTAGAATATTTTAAAATTTGAGTGCCAGTCACCAAAAAGCTATCGACGTTATTCCTACTACTAATAATGACCATTTTTCCAATCTCATTTTCAACAATTTCAACTCTCTGTATATACTTCGTTCTTCCTTCTTTTTCAGATTTACTCAGTTTCTCCCCATATTTCCACTTAGTCCATTCTTCAGTGACTTTATATTCGACACAAGATTATGCAAATATTCCAGATGCAAACAGAGTCAAAAATAATCCTAATAATTTATTCATGGTTTAAATACTTGCTTACAACTTCAAGATACACAGAAGACCCCTTTTTTCATCACCTTTTTCAGAACTTCTTTTTTTTGTCCAAGTCAACCACATTTCTCATCACTATATAATACACTCAATAACCTACACTCCACTAAGAATACGAACAAACACATCCGTCCAACGCGCTGATTTTATAGACATCCTACACTCGCTTCACAACAAAATTTCTTTAAAAAATCACAAACCATTGCACAACTACGATTTTTATCGTAGGTTTGTACGAGAGAAATCGTAGTAACATGAAAAACAAACATTCCAACAACGCTCCGACAGCATCCGAACTCGCCATTCTCCAGTTACTTTGGAAGAATGGACCGCTATCAGTCAAGGACGTACACGAGGCACTGGACCGTGACAAGCCCGTTGTGTACACCACCGTATTGAAGACGATGCAAGTCATGATGGAAAGGGGGATGCTGGATCGTACCACCGAAGGGCGTAAGCATATATATCGTGCTGTGATCGCGCAAGTCGCCACGCAAGACAAATTATTGGATTCTTTTTTGAATAAAACATTTGGTGGTTCTGCACAGAAACTCGTTATGCGCGCGCTCGGTAAACACACACCGGGTCCGCAAGAATTGGAAGAGCTCAAAGCTTACATCGATAGATTAGAAAACCAAAAAAAGCCTAAGAAATGATCGAATATATTTTAACACCACAATTAGTGGAAGCCTTAGGCTGGACATTATTGCATAGCCTCTGGCAAGGAGCAGTGTTTGCTATTTTATTAGTACTCATATTAATTGGCTTGCGGAGTTATTCGGCGCAATCTAGATATGTCGTTTCTGTTGGTCTGCTTTGCGCGTTTTTCTTGACATTATCCGCCACCGGTTATATACAATGGCAGCAAGCAAATAATCGAATGGAAATGAATGCCGCTCAGTTGAATCAACAATCGACGACGGATGCTATTCCATTTAATAAAACCAATGAAAATGCCCTATTGTCTGACGCTGAAATAATAAATTCGGCTCCAATTCACGAAGAATTTTTAGAAGGAGGCAGTTCCACTTGGCTTGTTGAATTTAGAAATTATTTTGAGCGGCATCTTCCTTTGCTAGTGACCATTTGGTTTTTAGGAATCCTATTTTTACAATTGCGATTTTTGGGACAGTTAGCTTATGTCCAACGATTAAAACATCATGGCGCCAAATTATTTCCAACGACTTGGAATGATAAAATAGAAGAACTTGAAGGTAAGCTTCGCATTCGGAAAAATGTCAGCTACCTCACCAGTATCCGTATTGAATCGCCTATGGTCATCGGTTGGCTCAAGCCTGTTATTTTAATGCCACAACAGCTTTTTAATAGCTTGACAGAAACAGAAATTTATTCCATTTTAGCACATGAACTCGCTCATATACGTCGGGAAGATTTTATCGTAAATTTATTACAGACCTTTCTGTGCAATCTGTTCTTTTTCCACCCTGGCATTTGGTGGATGAGCAATCGAATCGATGACGAACGAGAGCATTGTTGTGATGATCTCGCCATAGCCGCTACAGGCCACGCCACTTCTTATGCCAAAACATTGATCAATGTTTCTGAGCATCAATGGAACATGCAAACCACACCGCTCGCCATGGCACTTTCTCTTAATAATAAAGAACGAAAACGCAATGGGTTTTCTGCAAGAATAGAACGATTATTTCTTAGTAATAATGGTGCCGGTACTTTTAGAGAAGGGTTTACAACAGCTATGATATTAATTACAGCTTTATTCCTTTGTATTATTGCTACTGGAAGTACGATGAAAAATACTGAAACGTCAATTTCATCGGACGACATTAAATCTCAATTTAATTCTGAACATAAACAGTCCAATAATTCTCCATTAGCAATAGATAATACAATGTCGAATTCCAAGACAAAAGATCTTCCTATTTCGAATGTTCGCCAAGTTGTAGACCAAACACAATTACCTGTTGCAGATCCGGTCGAAGTCGTCCAATCAAATGAAACGAGAGTAGATGCATTAGTCAAGGCTTGCAAAGAAGGTGATGCAGATTTTGTCGCAACACTAGTCAATTTAGGTGTGAATATAAATGGCATTGGGTCTCGAGGATTCACACCTCTCATGATGGCCGTTAATCATGACGAAGCTGCTATTGTGGCTTATTTACTGAGTCAAGGAGCTGATGTAAATACAACGCACAACGGTTGGAATGCTTTGATAGAGGCGGCTGATGAAGGCTCCTTGACGAGTATGAAACTTTTATTAAAGGCTGGGGCCGACGTCAACTTTTATGCTGGACATGAAAATCTAACCGCTATCACCATGGCAGCCTCGGAAGGAAAACTCGATTGCCTTAAGTTACTTCTGGAAAATGGAGCAGATATTAATGGCGTTGGTCAAAGTTTACCACCCTTGCATGTCGCTGCAGAAGAAGGTAAAATTGATATTGTGGCTTACCTCATTTCCAAAAATGCAAACATTGATAAAAAGGATGCCGCTGGTCGTACCGCACTTATGTATGCCGCAGAAGAAGGTAAAAAGAATGCAGTCATGCTATTAATTAATTCCGGTTCAGATATTTCAATTCTTGATTTTGAAGGCTTTGCAGCTAGCGATTATGCAGAAAAAGAAGACCAGTATAAAATAAGAGACTATATTAATAGTCAAAGTGCTCAGTCTATAAATAAAAACGATAATCCGTTCCTAACACGAAATCAGAAAAACGCAGAAAAAAGACCACAAATTCATCAGGCGACAGCTGATGGTCTGATTGAAAAAGTAGCACGCATGGTGGAACAAGGTGCAGACGTCAATACAATTGACGATTATGGACGGACTTCGTTGCATATCGCTTCAGCATTAAATCATAATATTGATATGCGCGTATTAATTGATTTAGGTGCTGATATCAATGCGCAAGATAAACAAGGGCGTACACCCCTGATGTATGCTGCGGCTGACGGCAAAGGAGATGCTGTGGCGCTGTTGGTTTCCAAGGAAGCAAATGTTCAATTAGAAGATGTCGACGGCATGCGGGCATATGAATGGGGTCTTTCTGGAGGGAATGCTGACCTGGCAAAGTTTCTCGGTTTAATTACCAACGATAAAAAACAAATTGAAAAAAGTAAAATTAAAGCGCAGGAAAAATTTAGCCAAAAAGAAATTGAAAAACCTGTCCAAAAAGAAACGAAACTAAAAGAATCATTTCATATCGCAGCAAATGGTACACATTTACGACAATACGATATCAAGAAAAAAACTCCTGAATTATTAGATGTCGCTCGCCACGGATCTATAGAGGATTGTGCTAAATTATTAAAAAATGGAATGTCGGTCAACGCTACAGATGATACTGGACAAACGGCCCTGATGGTCGCAGCTAGAACAAACCGGCACGATATTGCACAATATTTAATTGAAAATGGTGCCGACGTCAATATGAGTTCGGCGTCTGGAGTGACAGCCTTACATTATGCAGCACTCGAAAACGGCGTTCAAATGGCACAATTACTACTAAGGAATAATGCAAAGGTAGACGCAACCATGCAATATTCTAGTACTGACGGAAATTTTGATCGAAAGCCTTTGGTCTGGGTATACACTGGCGCCACGCCGCTTCTGATAGCCGTTGAATCCGGAAATACAAAAGTCGTATCCGTTCTTATAAATGCCGGGGCAAATACCCGCCATAAATTAATTAGAAAAGAATATCGATTAAATAAAAATCGAGCCAACTACCTGACCGGCAGTGAAGTAATGGGGTTTGACGAAGGCTTTCTAAAGGAAGTCGAATTCCAAACTGTCGATGAAGCCTGGACACCATATAAGCAGGCTTTGCTATTAAATGACCCTGAAGTTATCGCCCTTTTTAAAAATTAAATAGTTCTCATGAAATTTACAATCATCACGTTGGTGCTGGCCATTGCCAGTCACCTTTCAGCCACACCTATGCCTCCTAAAATTAATTTATCGGGACGAATTGTCGCGGCAGAATATAATATTCCATTGGAGTTTGCCACGGTATCCGCATACGATATGGATCAATTACTAGTCTCAGGAGCAAGCGCCGATAGTACTGGATTTTTTTCATTCACGCTACCAAGAGGAGAATATAATCTTCAATTCGAATTTATAGGTTATACCGCTATTGACACCGTAATGATACTCAACACCGATACCAATCTAGGTGATATAAAAATGTACAACTCTGCCGAAAGTCTTGACGAAGTCACCATCTCGGCGGAGCGCAGTCGAATGACACTAAAACTTGACAAGCAAATATTTGACGTCGGCGCCGATATCATTTCGCAAGGCGGCACCGCAAACGAAGTGCTCGACAATGTGCCCATGATTACCGTATCACAAGAGGGTGTAGTCAGTTTGCGAGGCAATGCCTCTGTCAGAATATTGATCGACGGAAAGCCATCTGCGCTTGCCGATAATAATGCTCTACAAGGAATTCCTGCGTCAAATATCGCCAAAGTTGAAGTCATCACAAACCCTTCCGCTCGGTATGAAGCATCCGGCAATGCGGGAATTATTAATATTATTTTAAAAGATGCGAGTGCGAAAAACTTGGGCGGACAAGTGAGTGCTTCTGTGGGAGTGCCAACTGATTATCGACTCAACGGAAGTTTTACTAAAACCGAAAAAAAATGGACATATTTCGGAAATGCCGGAGTGCGATATTCTAATTATTTTAGTGTTGGTGATGCCGAACGTATTAGTCAACTCCCCAGCGGCATACAAATATTACGAGAAGATTTGGACCAAGATCGCAATGATAAAGCCGGACACGCGTTTGTCGGTTTGGATTTTCGTCCAACTGAAAAAACTACACTGAGTGCCTCTTATTCATTGTATCATCAAACAAATGATGATATATCTTTCGTAAATTATACATACAGTGACGGTGCCGAAAATATTCAGCGGGTTTGGCAACAAGAATATGATTATTTAGAGCCGGAAACCTATCATCAAATAGAAGCCACCTGGGCGCAAACATTTGCAAAAGAAGGTAGTAGTCTTTTGGTTCTATTTCAAAATGATTTTTGGAAAAATGATGAGCAAGAATTGACTGTTGTCGGTGAACTTTTTCCTACTACGACAGAGGCCTTTCAACTTCGCACGCGAAATATCGAATCGAGTAACGATTATTTATTGCAAAGTGACTATGAACAAAAACTTGGTCAGCATGGAACGTTGGAAGCTGGGCTGCGTGGAGAGATGCGCATTATTTCCAGTGATTATCTGGCCGAAGAAAAGTCTCAAGACGATTTTGTAGTCTACAGAGGCCTTGACAATCTCGTTGATTATTACGAGCGCATCGCCGCCGTCTATCTGCAGTACGCCTATGAAAAAGACAAATGGGGAATACAGTTCGGTTTGCGCAGTGAGTACACCAATATTAAAGTCGAAGAATCCAAACGTGAATCCGATGACATAAAAAAATCCTACAATTGGGTATTTCCTTCAACAACGATCAGCTATGAATTTTCAGAAAAATTAAATGCTAGTATTGGTTATAGTAAACGCATTCAGCGTCCCCGATTTTCGCAATTAAATCCGTTCGGCGGAATTTCCAATCCAAACGAATTGCGATTTGGCAATCCCGACTTAGACCCAAGTTTTAGAGATCTTTTCGAAATAAGAATGCTTTATTCTAGCGATAAAATGACGGTATCGCCATACTTAAACGTGCATTATATTGATGGGTTTTACGATACGCAAGTATTACAAGATAGCAGCGGATTAGTGACCTATTTCCCAATTAATCTTGATCAAGAACGAATAATACAAGGTGGATTAATTCTGACATACGCACCGTTTGACGGTTGGCAATTTACCGGTGAAGCGCGGGCAGCAGAATTTAAACAAAGAGGCGTGTATGAAGGTGTTGATTTTGGAAATTCGTTTAATACGTTCAGTGGTGAAGTCGGCGTCCGTGGCAGGTTGCCAAAAGATATTCGCATGCAGGCTACCTTTTTCTATTATGGAGCTCAGCGTTATTTACAATCTTATCGCGATCCATACTATGGCATTAATGCCGGCCTCAGTCGCAATTTCTTAAGTGATCGATTACAAGTCGCTCTGAATGTACGCAACCTGTTCGAGCTGGGTGTATATCGTGGTGGTGCGACGTTGCCGACATTTACGAATTCATATTCTCGATTGTGGCAGCGGCAGCGGTTCGGTTTGACGGTGACGTGGGATTTTGGTGCGGATGCTCGGGTGCGGAGGGCTCGGTCGCGGATTAGGTAACGCTCGAAGAGGTCTTTTGGTCGGAACGTTTTTAACATTTCACCTCAATGGTGGGGGTATGTAGGAGGTGCTAATACAACTTAGTCAATTATATATATATGTAAGTATGACATGATGCACTTTCATACTATTCAATTTCGATTTTATCAATTTCTTTCATCAACCTGTCCGTTTCGGTGAGAGCGACAATTATTTTCTGATAATGCAAAATGTCGTCAAATTCCAATTTTCTGCCTTTTCTATCCTTCAGCCATTTTTGGGCAGGTTGGTATCCACCTATGTAAAACTCCCAAGCAATTAATGGTACATTATCAAAATACTGCGTGTCGTTGATAAAAACTTTACCGCGCATTTCTGAATCTGCAACATAGCCAGGACTTCTTTTAGTTATTTTTCTTGAAATAATATTATCGCCATCCATTGGGTATTCCGTAATAAATTGTTCCACTTTTGGACTTTCCAATAAATGAATTTGTCGTATCTCACCACCTAATTTTACCAAAGCCCAAAATGTGGCTGCATCTTTTGGATACGGTACTCTCGGAAAATCTATTTTCAAAAACTCTTTGTATTTCTCTCGGTAAGTGGGCGAGTGCAACACCGCATAGATGTAATCTAAAATGTCAATTGGGGCAAAAGAATTTTCATTATATTCTTTCTCGTTAGCAAATGTTATGCCCAGTTGATCTGCAATGTCTTTGGCAATCTTACAATTCAAGTTGGGGTATCTTTTGTCCTTTTTCTCTAAAGATTGTTGATTCTGTGATTCAGGATAAAGGTATAAGGTAAATATATAAGATTGATCCGCTAAATAGTTTTTATCCGTAATACATGAAGTCACTGATATATGAGAAAAATCACCACCGCTTCCAAGTAAACGCCCCCTTTTGCAAATCAATGCCAAATTGTCTTTAGAAACGAAATTTTTTTGAATAGGATAACTCGCTCTCCTAAGAATTGAACTATCATAATAACAATATTGCTGATCGAATGGTTTAAATAGATATTCTGTAATCTTACGTGTATCAATTGTGGACTGATTTATACGATTTAGCAATTCAAATCCTTTATTGTTTTTTATACCATATTTTGAAATTTTGTCTTCATTCAAAGAGTTAAAACGTGAAAGTAAGGCATTTCTACTTTTTGAAACAAAGAAATTATCTTTACCTGTTTCTACACCTGTTCCAATTTTACCCCATAGCTCGTTAATCATAAATCCACTAGTATAAGAACTTCTCTTTATGTCATCTTTCTTGACAAATTGATAATTAGGTGCAACAGGTTTATAAACGTCCCAAGCTATAGAATTCAAATGATTTGATGATAGCGAATTGTATTTTTCTTCACGTGTGCCCATTATGCTTTTATAATTAACAGTCCCTAACTGATTTGATTTCTTTGAACCCGCTTTAATAAAAATGTTAATCGAAACACCTTGCATAATATCAAATACATTGTCATCTCTACCTCCCTCGTCAGTGGTTTCTTTTTTCTTTGAATCTCCATGAAGGTTAAGTATATATATGCTATCAAACGTGTTAAGTAGATTGTATCTCATTTGTCTGTGGATGACACCATCTACAAAGCTATTATTGGAGATATATGCCAAAATACCTTCACCTATTTTATCAATATAATGTTGCCCATACCGAATGAATTTAACGTAATCATCTGATAAAGCATTTATGGTACGTTCCTTAAGGTCTTTTTTGTAATCTGATATAAGACTAGTTATCCATTCGCCCTTATTACTACTGCTTGACGCATATGGAGGGTTACCAAGCACTACCATTACAGGACTATCTCTTTTAATCTGATTGGCTTCATTAGCTTCTGTACTTAACCAATTGGCAAATAAAGTTCCCGTGTCCTGATGATGTTCTTCTAAACTGTTGGTTAGGTACACTCTGAATCGTTGGTTGGAGGTCGGTTTAAATCCGGTTTCGGTCAAGAGCAAGTCTAGTTTCAAATGCGCCATCGCGTAGCTTGCCATGAGTAACTCAAAACCATTTAGGCGTGGCATTAAATGTTGTTCTACATAATTACTCCAAATGCCTTGTTGCCCTTCGAACTTTTTATGGATATGTTTGACCACTTCTGCCAAGAATGTGCCTGTTCCGGTGGCCGGGTCAAGTATTTGTACTTTATGAACTTGTTTTTTTACATTTTTACCTTGTACATCGACAGTTATTTCCGTTTTGCTCGTATCAGCAAGACCTTGTGGAAGATCAAATTCTGTTTTCAAGATATCGTCTACTGCCCGAACGATAAAATCTACCACGGGTTGCGGCGTGTACCACACGCCGCGTGATTTACGTAATTTTGGGTCGTATTCGCTTAAAAATGTTTCATAAAAATGGATAATCGGGTCTTCCATTTTGGTGGTCTTCCCGTAGTTCTTTAGTATTTCTTCTACGTTACAAGCCAAAAAGATTTCCGAAAGATTTTCGACTACCCATTTGATCCGGTCATCAATATCCGGCCCTGCGATGTAGCCAAACAACTTTCGTAAAAACGGATTTGATTTTGGAATCAGTTCAGCCGCTTCTTGTCTGCTAAAGTTCTCCAACGTAGGGTCGTGCAGTCGAGCCGCAAACATTCCATAAGCAATCGTCTGCGCATAAACATCCGCAAAGCCTTGTGGTGTGATGTCGTGAATCAGTATCTGCTTAAACGCCAACATCTGCTCCTTGAGCGTGCTGTCCTCGTGATTCTCTTCATCGCTTGTCAAGGACTTTTCAATAATATCAGACAGCAGCCGAGCTTTGCCGGCCATCATTTCTGCTAATTTTTTAGAGCTTTTTATTGTTTGACCGACGTGCGTACAAAAATCTTTGATTAGGTTCTCGAAATTCCCAAAGTTCTCACTTAACGGTTTAATGCCTTTGTTCGTGATTTCTCCGATAGCGATTTTGGTGATGAACTCGCCTTCGCGGTATAAATAAAAATTGATGTAATCGGTAAATATCAAATTGTTTAGAGACGCTTTGTAGCGGTCAAACTGTTCTTTGTTCCCTGTTTTCTTTTTTCCTTCGAGGTCCTTGTCACCTATATCCTTGGCTTCAATAAATCCAACAGGTATGTCCTTTCTTGTCAAAATGTAATCTGGTGCTCCACACTTTTGACGCTTCGGTTCGTTAGTGGCTCTAATATTCGGTACCAAGCTTTCTAAAAGTTGTTGCAAATCGCCACGGAACGTGTGTTCAGTCGCATTTCCGAGCCGGTATCGTTGGTCTAAGTTGTTTATGTATTCTTGTAGTGTCATTTATTCTTTTAATCAATTAGAGAGTTTGTAAATAAGCAAGGTGTGTGAAGTATTTTTTGATCGTGCGTATTTTTTCTGTAACGGTCCTGCAGTATCTGGCATGCCGTCGCGAAGCAGACATGTAATGATACTGCGTGTTAGCGATAGTTTTTTATTGTTCGCAGTAACAGGTTAAACAAATTGGAGCATCATAAGTGTCATTTATTACATTTCCTTTACAATCACTTCCCTTGCAATCATCCCTTTTAACATCAAATTTACGACTACATGCCAAACACATAATCGAGGTCGAAGAAGACTGGTTAGGGTCTAAAAATGCCCATTTCGATTCATTTGAATGACTATCATATTTGGATAAATCATATGTACACGAAGGACAATAGTACTTTCTTGATTTAATGTTCAGTTCGATAAAGGAATTTAATTGTCCTTTTCCTAGTTCTCTTTTCAAAAAGTTCAACACTTGAAAATTGTATGCTCGTTCAAATTCTGCATCAAACAAATCAAAAGTGGGATTTTCTTCTATCTGATCGAATAATCGAGTTCTCCACGAATACTGTCCGAAATAATAATCGATGAATTTAATGGATGTTTTTAGTATGTACTTCACGGTTAATTTTGCCGCACTCGCACTATGTACTAATTTGTTTCTCTTTATTCTTAATTTCTCGAAATCAGATTCAAAGTCAGTATCGAAAAATTCTTTTTCGGTCACAGCATAGAATACTCGTATTAACTGTTCTCCAGAAATGGTTTGTAGTTGTTCAAAGGATTTATTCTCACTATTAGGAAAAGACGGCCAAGTTGTCGGATTATTCTGAATCAGCAGCAAAGAGCTCCTCATCGAGATTCTGGACTTCATTAGATATTCGACACCTTGATATGCCAAGATTAAGGATGCTCTGAGGTTAACGTGATGATATTTCCAAAAATCCGCCCACTCTATAGATTCTTCTTCAAGTTGATCATTTATTTCTTGCAAGCTTGTTGAAATAGAATAAAGCATTTCAATTGACTTTATCAGACATTCTAGTCCAATATTTTCGAAATCATTCGATGTTGGAATTTGTGTTATCATTTATTATATAATTATCGCTAACGGATATTGATATGTCGTCGTCTCCGACGAAGAAAAATATGCGATCATAGCTTCCATGTAAAAAGTAGTAACTTAAGTAGACATTACTAACCTTCAAAAATTAATATTATGTCTAAGAAAGTCACCACTCAATCACCTAAGTTATACATTGGAATTGATATACACAACCTGTCCCGCAAAGCTGCGGGAAGAAAACCTGGAAGGTGCACTTTTGCACTGATATCAGTGAAGGGTCTTCTAGATCAATGCCTCCTCAAGCAGAAGGTCTAAAAAAGTATGTGAATAGACACTACAAAGGCCACGAGGTTTACACTGCATATGAATCAGGATGTTGTGGATATAGTGCAGCTAGAAGTTTTATTGATTATGGATGGGATGCTTATGTGGTGAATCCGGCGGACATTCCGCGGCCGTCGAAACAAAGTATTGTAAAAACTGACAAGATAGATGCCAAAAATATAGCCAAACAATTGAGAGCAGGAAACTTAAGAAAGATACCAATTCCGGATGTTGAGCGTGAATGTTTTCGCAGTTTAACACGACACAGACAGTCATTAGTGAAGGATATGCGAAGAGTCAAGTGTCGAATAAAAGCGGCTTTGTTGTACTTTAATATAGAATTACCGGAAGTTCTTGACAATCCAAATTGGAGCAAATCGTTTCTAGATTGGCTCCGTACAATTGAATGGAATTATACATCAGCCGATCATACTTTCAGTAGCTTATTGGATTAATATGTATTTGTCAATCAACAAATTTTAAATGTATCAAATCAAATTAGAGCATATTGTCGCAAGCATCATAAAAAGGATTATAATTTATTAAGAAGTGTGCCAGGAATAGGACCTTTAACGGCAGCGAACATAATTTCTGAATTAGGCGATATACGTGAGTTCTCATCATGTAAAAAATTGGCAAGCTATGTTGGTATAGTGCCAAGCGTATATAGTTCAGCCGACACATATATTGCCACAGGTTCGTCACGTAGTGCAAGGGGCACAACTTGTGCGGGGAATAAAACTTGCCTTTTTTCGCTTGCTCTTCGTAACAGAACCACTTCCGTAACTACGGCTATGGAAGTGAACCTGCGCCTCGATCAAACAAAAAATTGCTGCGGTTTATTATCCCTTTAAACTATACCCCATGCACTAGGGCAAATAAAATAGTGAGAAGTCTGATTGTTGAAGCAAGCTGGGTAGCCATTCGAATAGATCCAGTAATTCAAGCTTATTACAGGTCACATGCCGGAAAAGATGCGAAGGCAGTATTGTTTAAAGTGGCTCATAAGCTACTATCAAGGATACATGGTGTAATGAAGAGTAATACTCCATATCAAATCGGCCTAATTAGATAGGATTTTTTAGGGTGAAGCTCTTAGTGTATTTCGTTTTAATTCAAGTCAATCAAATCTACAAATTCCAAAAAAAAATGATACTGGACAACAAAACTTTAGAAGTGAATTGGTTTAATCTAATATCACATGTCTTAGCTTAGCCTGCCCCGCCAAACAGCGGGGTTGCCATTTTTTTATTTATCGATCTCATGGATGCTTGTGGATTGCTTTCATACTCATACCACACATAGTATGCTGAACCGTAGATACTAAAACTAATAAAATAAAGTAATTAAAAATTAAAATATTACCTTTATAATCTACTTGGGTCTTTTACATAGGGTCTAAAGTTAGCTCTTGTTTATTTAAATTCCAACATATAATTAATAGAATCTTCAACACGTTTTTTTAGTTGGATTAATTGATTTGCATTGAACTTACCAGCTTTTCCATGTGTCCCTGAATTTAGTTCAACAAACAAGCCTAGGACATCATCTACGTCCTTCTCAACAAAATCCAATAGAGAAGGGATAACAATTGAACTTTTTTCCAAGATGTATTTAAGTTTTGTTCTTCTATTAGGCCTATTAGCATGCACAGGACAATCCGGGTAAACTCGAAATACTTCTTGGTCTGGTGCTTTGATTTCAATGACTTTAATTAAAATTTCCCTTACACTTGAACAAAAGTGTCTTGAAGCATCTGGATTGTTATGATTTAATGAAAATATAGCGCCCTTCCACCTATTTCCAAGCTCTTCTGACAGTGAATCAAGAGAACGCTCGATTTCAGATTTTCCTAAAAAGTCCAATGAAGCATTGTCGATATAATGACCGTTAAGGGCATTTGTTAGATCAAGACTGTTCGCCGTTTCTCGTTCTGGCCAATCAACAATTAATTCATTATTCGCTTGATTCGGATTTACCAACGAGTCATTCAGTAAAGCTGTATAAGAATTCGATAGATCAAGTGACGACTGAGAAATTTCAACCGTGGAGTACTCAATAATTGTACTTCTAGGAGTCGAACTAAATTTTCTTACCGCATTATTATAATTTTGATGTCTTCTCTTCTGATCTGCATTGAATCTGTCGACATCTCTATTGTATTGTTGAATTGCTTTTTTTCGTTGGTAGTAGACTTTCTTGTTATGATCATTAACTCTTTTGACTTCTTTGTTATAATTGTCCACTGACTTTTTGTTTGCTGCTTTTACTTTTCGATTATAATCGTCCACGGCCTTTTTATTAGCAGCATTAATTCGTCTTATGTAAGCCTTGTATTGTTGAGGTGTCATAAATTATATTTTAATAAGAGCTAACGATCTTGTGTAGCTGACGTTGCGGGCTTTTGCCCGCAATGGACAGCTACACGTTGTTAGCAGCAGATTTCTTTTTAATTTCTTGTTCTTCCATAGTAATTGGCAAAGGTTTCTTCACTTAAATTCCCAATCACATTATCGAAAAATTCGATTCCTTCTTGTGACAATTCGCCCACCTTGGTGAATAGTCCCCAATCTTCAAATTTGATTAATTTGGCAGGTACCAAATAGTTATTATCAAAGGTTACTTGATACGGATTTCCATTATTATCTTCATCCAAAAAGTAATTATCAGATAGAGCAATATTCCCATTTGAGTTAGAATGAGTTATCATTGCTCCGATAAATTCTCTATTAGAACAAGGTATTGGTTCAAAATACACAATTGGGTGATACCCTCGCCTTAAATCCCGATGTGTAGAAAATAGAATATCCCCTTTTCTGAAACTTCTTGAATTCATTTGTATTGATTTAATGTCCTTTAGGAACAATTTTGACAACCACTTTCATCTCTTTTGATTCGCTGTTTAAATCTGCCTCTATTCCTCTTGGATTATTTATATATCCTTCGGGGTCATAAACAAAACAATATAAGAGTTCACAATCAGGATGAGTTTTATATTTAGCGATGTCAATTATTAATTGTTCACCTAATTGTTTTGATTTTAGACCACTTCTCGTCTTTTTCACTTCTATGACAATTTTCTCTTTTTTTAGAAGAAAATCTGACCTTGTAGCACCTCCTGCATAACTTGGATTCCATTCTTCACTTCGAATGTCTTCGTAAAAAATTCTCAATAATGCATGCAAAAAATCTTGTGTGTCATATTCATCTTTTACATCTAAGGTTTCTCTATCGTTATACCTCTGTCTTAATTGTTTTGCAACTAAGTGGAATCTATCAGTTATTGTGTTTAGTAGAAATAAATCGTCTTTATCTGATTTTTTGACATTTTCTTTTATTTGTTTCTTTTTGGAACGCCAAGGAAAATTTTTGCCGCAATATTTACATATATCTGGGACTGGCGTGATTTCGCCGAGTGCAATTACAGCTCCGTCTATATGATAGTCTCCTTGAATATCCTTGCCACAATTTGGACAGTCTTTTCTTGTTTTTGAACCACAAATAGTACAGAATTCTTTATTAAACTCTGGACTATCGTAATATGAATCATTCACCCCGTGACCATTTTCGCAAACTTGATAAGCATCATATCTTCCCATTTATTTGTGTTTTATTTATTTGCAGCTAACGGTGGGTACATGTGCAGTATGTAGCGAAGCGGAATATTGCATCATGTACCGAGTTAGTGGTGGTAATGGGTTTCTGATTGATACTTCTTCTTGGCAAGTCTAGCGATTTCCTCTTTTCCCATCTTTGATCCGTCAATATATGCTATTGTATTATTTAATCCCGGAACCGGTGTATTGTCAAATCTAATAGGTAAAATGTACTCTCTATTTTCTTTAAATGCTTTAGTTTGAGCCGACTTTAGCTCATGTTTGGTCCATAGTTTTTTAACATAATACTCAGATATAAAAATGATACAGTATTTACTCTTTTCTTTATATATTAGATTTAAATGCTGATAGAGGTCTTTACCCCATAGTTCATCTTGTAGGTATTCGTCATAAAAAACTTTGTAACCTAAGTTTAACAACTCATCAGCCACTCCCTTGACGAAATCTCGATCTTCACCAGCAAATGAAAGTGCAAAATCATACTCGTTTTTATCTCTCGTGATCTCCATTTTTAAAATTTTACTGAATGAATTAAAAGATGTTGTTGAAGGATTTCTCAACACAAATTTGCAAACAAAATTTGGATCAATGAGATATAAACTAGCTGCAAACAAAGTCAACAAATATTCTTTGGTTAATTTATCAGAAAAAAGACTTAGGTTCTGTAAAAAGAAATCTTTGTTTTGAACAAATGCATATTCATATTTTGTAGAAACTTGGTTTATAGAGCTGTACATCGTTATTTCAAGATTGTCTGAAGGTATTGCAATAAGTTCGCAATTAAGCACTTCATCCCTATAAATTATAGTCCTTCTGACTGAATATTCAGGATGATGATATACAGAATCGTGGCTTGCAGGCAATTTATCATTTATTAATTCAATCCAAAATCTCAAATTCTTATTTGCAAAATCGAAACTAATATCACCAATTTCGATATACGCACCTTTCGATTTTATATACAATGCGGCTAATAAATTCTCAATTCCGTATAGAACAAAATCTCCTTCTCTAAATATGATCTGTTGTGGGCACGTCATTAATATATTCTGAAGCGTTGGCATAATTTCAAAGCTCGAACAAGAGCCCTTTAGAGATAGCCGACATCCGTTTTGGCCAAGTTGAATATTAATAGGATTTGTTTCATTATTACTCATCACTTTAGCTTAGTCATATTTAAATTTGTTTTACTTTTTATCACCACTAACTCCGTTATATTCGCCAGTCCCTCATTTTTCTTCACATTTTTAAAGCTATATTATTCCGTTCAATAAAGCTTATTAATGCGTTTCTTAACCACCAAGTTACACCGCGTCAATTACATAGGCAAATTAATTATCCGTAAACAAACGTTTATATCCGAATGTATCCGTTTGAATACGGGTAGGGTATTTTCCGGCTCATTGGCTGAATTTTAATGTTGTTTGTGCGAGACTTCATCCGCTATTCAGACTTCCCCAACTCCCGGTTCACCACCCAACTTATTCGTGCTGCCTGATTAAACACCATCATATGACTGCCACCGTCTATAACCTCATCCGCATTGTCAATAAATCGGAAAGGCAACGTAGCGTCTTTCGTTCCGTGTAGTTGAAAAATTGATGTGCCGTTCTTCATCGGGGTAGGCTCCCATGTACATAACATGCGTAAGGCACTTTGCAGATCATGGTTTGAATGCTTGCTTAACATGCTCTTGAATAATTCGATGGTCGAAGTGTCTTTCATGCCATGGTGCTTTCCCCAAAACCGAACGGTTCTCGTGCACAACTGCTTCGTAAATAATTTATATAATCGAAGACGATGCAAGATTTTAAATGACGTCGGAATTTCAGCGCGAGACTTGATGCTCGAGATTAATATTATTTTTCTTATCCGTTTCATCGATGCAATTTCTTGTGCGACCACGCCTCCGAAAGAATGTCCAATTAATACTATTCCGTCATCGTCTTGCGGTAAGTGATGAAATAATCGTCGGGTATAATCTTTAAATTTTTCATCGGGAAGGTGTGGTATCCAATTGATAAACTCAGGCATCACATCAAGTGTCAACCCACTAAATATTCTACAATCATATCCTAGGCCTGGTATGGCGTATACTTTCATCAGTCGATTTTACTAAAAGTTCTCGCTGTGAAAATACGATATAAAGGATTAATCAGTGTGGAAATTCATTTTGGTTGTGTTACAATATTTTAAAACTTTAACGTAAAACTTAGGGTGTTGTCCCGACATTCTACAGGTCTTTGATCTGTTTAGAATGTCGAGGATCCTCGACATGAAACAAAATCGACGATTTTGAACATGTCGGGATGCGTCTGTCCAAACGCTCGTTACGCTCTACTGACGCTCTACTGACGCTCGCTTCGCTCGGTCAGCATTCGGTCAGCATTCGGTCAGCATTCGGTCAGCATTCGGTCAGCATTCGAATTCGTAATTGTCAAAACCTTGCAGGTTGATTTATTTTTTAAAGATTCCATAATCACACTCTACTGACGCTCGATACACTTGACATATATATGACTTTATTAATTCAGTCAGTTATATCGGCAATTTCCATCTCCTCATTGATACCCTCTAAATATATTTTATGCATAGGCTCCGTATACGGATCAAATAGCTTGCTACCTTTTTCGTATTTCTCTTTCGCTATTATTAAATTAGATCGATAAGCGTCTTGATCATCCATTTGCTTGTAAGCCATGGCCTTATAATATCGGTTTTCAGCAAGGTCATATACGTCTTCTTGTAATTCCAATTTCTCAATCGCTTGCTGGTAATCGCCCGTCTCCAAATACAACACACCTAAATGCAGATAGTCGTACAACCCAAGCGCATGCGATGGATCTTGCATCTGCTTATTTATAATCTCAATCGCACGCTGCGGTTTACCAAGCGCCTTATAACAGAGGGCTCTGGCTACGTGTAAATGATAGTCGCCATTGACGGAATGACCAATATCATAATTCAACATACTGTCTAATAATTCGATATCAGCGATAGCACCGGCATAGTCTCTAAAGAATTGATAGCGGCACCAACCCCGATAACCTAAACTTTCTTTCGGATCATACTTGACGGCATTATCCATTAACCATTTCCAATTAATAAAATCACCACTTTTTAAATATGCTGTAGATTTAGCCTGGTAAGCATATGCAAAAGTGGGGTCGATTGCAAGTGCTTCGTCGAAGGCTTCTTGATAGGCCTTACTAAATTGATAATGCCCTTTAGCTTTTTCGGTAGCCCTGCAGGCTTCGTATTTTTTGTCGTCGCCGTAATGTTTGTATGCTTCGCAATTCGGCTGTGCTGATGCGGAAAATAAATACAGTAAAAAACATAGTGACAGTATCTCTTTCATGGTAATATTTCTGTTATAGTCCCATTATTAATCTTAAAAACTAAGTATTGATAATAGTCCTTATGATCTTCATCAATCGGTTGCGGCAGCCATCCATCGAGCGATTTTGTAATTGCCAATAATTGATCCGTGATGGCGCTATCAAATGTTTGTTCTTGATAATTTTCATCGGAAGCTATCATTCTGAAGCGTCCGGCATCACCATGGCAGTTAACAATAAAACGAATACGTACGAATCCGCTTTGGGTGCTTTTGGGCGCTACGTAATTTTCATTAAACCAGCGAACAAGAGCCTTTTTTTCACCTTCGTATTGAAGTCCACTACTAAAATTGAAGTATTGCATGACGCGTTTTTCATCGTAGCACAACTGAAACTCCTCACTATCAAGCACAGGGTCAGCAACGGCATCACCAATCCACCGCAAGTATCCAGATCCGTTTTGCTGCTGTTGGCAACCAGCGAAAATTAATAAGCAGATTAATGGGAGTAATTTTTTCATCGGTTTGTAACATCAATACTGATCTAACAAATTTGACGATAAAATTCTAGTAAAACTAGGGAAAAAAGGTATGCGCTTGTTATGTATTTGTTATTTTATGTTTTCGATTGATAAATTTAATTTTATGTATATCAAGAATGCGAACAGATGCTCGATGATTGTCTACTAAACACGCGTTTAAAAAAAGTAGATTGACTGATAAATTCCTCAGGCGTCTATATGCCGCTCGTAAGTATGAAAGCATCGATCATCATCCAGATTATTTAGCTCGTCGAAACACATAAGAATTTCTCTCAAAATACTTCTCCGTTCCATTGTACTTCACCAGTTTTTTCATCGAAAAATTAGAATCCGAAAACACGATCATATTTTTGAATTTAGACGGTTTATTGTTGTCCTTCCCCTCTCCCATTAATGTGATCTGGAGTTCTTTTCCTTCATCTGCACCCATGACCTGTGCAACGCGATACGTTTGTTTGTCTATCATCAACGTAGTCCCTTCTTCTTTAAATTTTACTGTGGTTTTATCGGTAATCTGTCGTCCATCTGGCTCTGTAAATGTCAAGAGAAGGCATATTTTATTTCTTTTTCGTTTGGCCTCCATACGACACGGTATTGAAAACTTAGACTGATCATCTTGATAGTCCGTATAGGTCAATTCGCCGTTCCAAGGGCCATTAATACTGCTGAAGTCGTCAACTGATACAGATTGACTCGATACCGAGCATATGGATATCGCAAACCCTATTGTCCATATTATTTTATTCATAATTGTTTCTAATTTTTTTATAAATGAAAAAATCAAGACTAAACTTTCCTGCTCCGAATAACACTATACTTATGCACATGATCATAAATATAAATGATGTCAGTCCTGCGCTACTAATGTCACCTCGATGATATATGAATGCAGCGACGGCCGTCACTCCAACATTCATTAGCGCTGCCGGACGCGTCAACAATCCTATCATCATTAAAATGCCACCTATAAATTCAGTGAGGACGACCAGCCAGGCAACAAATACCGGCAATGGAAATCCCATGTTCGCCACATCTTGCACAAACCAAGCTTGAGGGCCCCATATTCCATCCCGAGGGAACAGTTTTTCAAATATGGTACACAGCGCTAAGCCCACAAAGAATCGCAAGAGAAAGAATCCAACGTTGTATGCAGTTGGAAGCTTATGCTGAAAATGAAATATTGCATGTAGAATATTTTGTGACATGGTCCGGAGTTTTTTTCGATTGAATCACTCAAATGTCTCGTAATAAAACACGCAAAAGGTTTCAAATCACGATTTGACACCAATTATTACTGGGCTTCAATGGATTTGATGTATTGCGAGGGCGTCATCTTATTGAATTGCTTGAACGACCTGTTGAAAGTCGATTTTGACTCAAACCCACATTCATATGCAAGCCCGCTTAACGTCATGTGCTCATGTCGATTTTCAGCTATCATGTCCTTAAACGCCTCTACGCGATATCGATTAACAAACTGGTTAAAGTTAGACTCAAGTCCCTTGCTAAGCACATGCGAACATGTTTTTTCAGAAGTCTCTAAGCACTGTGCTAATATTTTCAAGTTCAAGTCAGCATTCAAATAGACCCTATCCTCTCTCCATTTAACCATTTACCAAACGAAGATTCCGGTATCTTAAAAATGATAATTGATGCCAAAGCAAAAAATATAAATGACATATAAACGCCAGTATAGTCATACTCATTTTTGGGATGTCTGAAGTAGGTCTGGATAGTTCTTTGTCCATCCAAAATTTCCACAGCCAATTGACCCTTCTTTTTGGTTAAAATACTTCCACGCTTAAAGCTATTCCATATTTCTTGTTCTACAATACAATCTAGAAGGATGGGGTAATATGTATTTCTATTCTCTACTTTAAAAGTCTGTAATCTCCCATTCCCATATATTGACGACTTATTATTTTCTCAATTTTATTATTACTAAACTCCTCAGACATCAGCAGATGTAATTCTTCTTGAGTCGTTTTGTACTTTTTCTCACTATGAAAATAATTGATCATGGGGCCAATGACCATCAGCGAAACAAACATGATTAGAAAGAATTTCTTGGTGCTATTCATTATTATTATCGGCTATAAATACATATGTAAAAACCATTGTATAATTATGTCTTGCAAGTCTCGCTTTGATATACTAATTCGATCGTTTGTTCCTATTCAATGACATTTTTTTATCCAATTAACGGCAAAATCTATTGGCTCTTCCATATTTGTATTATGTCCTAATGATGGGAATAAAACATATTCGAATGGTTTGTTTTCTAATTTAAGCGCATTGATATGCTCTATACATATTTTAACAGGAATCTGAATATCTTTTTCACCAAAAATCCAGAGACCAGGTTTTGAAATAGTTTTGAGGGCGATTTTTGGATCAGTGGCTTCAAATTGATATTTGTCTGGGTCATTCTCAATGTGTTCACGTGCATCTTCGTCTGTGTGGTTTTCCCAAAAGTCTGCTCTTCCGTTCGTATAAAATTGAAACCTTAATTGTTCAAGTGTCGTAATCGTAGGAGCACTAAATAAAACCATAAATTCTACTAATGGGTTTTTATTTGCAACAATTGGAATTATCCAGCCTGCTTGACTCGCGCCCACCAGCCCAATTGGTAATTGCTTCGTTTTTTTATGGACCAAGTTAACGGCAGCACTTGCATCCTTGGCTAATAGATTTAGATTTTCAACACTTATATTATTTGTACCTACTTCAGGACCAGCATAAACTCCACCAGACTCTCCAACCCCACGTTTATCATAGGTCAATACTAAAATATCTCTCTTGGCTAACACTTTAGCAAATTGTGTCATTCGGGGTACTTGGTCAGAACCATGCACTATGACGACTGCTGAATGGGGGTGTTTTGGACTATAAATTGTGCCTGCCAGCATCTCCCCTTCACTCTCAAAAGATATATCTTCTATTTTTAAAGCGCTTAGTTGCTCCGTTGTTTCGAGAGTAGATAGTTGATTTTCTTTTTTAGTTGGTTCTCTACAACCAATCATAGTTATAAAAATGAATAATAATAAAAATTGATTTATTGATTCCAAATTTTGATTTTTAACTCTAATTTTTCTCGATGTGCGGTCTGACAATATTGAGCTGACGTCACGAAACCAAATTTGACCTCATATCACATGTTGCAAATAATTTTTCATTCTTTTATTTCATAGGTTAGCGTAGCATTCGCTTTTAGTGATAGCATGCCAATTGCTAATGTTGAGTCTTCAATTCCTCCTGTATCGTATTGATAGACATTTTGAGAAACGTTAGCATAGTTACTACGTGAAAATGAATTAACAGGGTTTTGGGTGGATTCACCAATATTTATTATTTGGCCCAATTCAATTCCAATTTCATTTGATAGAAATTTTGCTTTTTCTTTTGCTGCTTCTATTGCCATTTTTCTTACTTTATACCTATTCTCCTTTAGTTGTGTTGTTCTAAATTCAATATTATTGACCTTATTTATTCCAAGTGACAAAAGGTCTGTTAGAAATTGTTCATATTTGGTAAGGTCGTCAATAATAATTGAAAAGGATTGTGATACACTGTAGAAATCTATGTTTACACTACTGCTATATTCATAGTGTGGTTTAATACGGATATAATCAGTTTGGATATATTTATCTGGTATTCCGTTATCTTGACAATACTTTATAGAAGCACTTAACCTGTCGTGGTTTTCCTTTTTAGTCAGAATAAGGTCTTTTCCTCGTGATTCAATGCCCAAGCTCAACACCACTTGGTCAGGCTGAATTCTTAATATCGCGTCACCAGAGCTTCTAAATGTTTGTTTACCTGAATTATTGTGGCCATAAATTTGTCCAAAGGCTTGAAGTGATAAAATGCCAATCATTAATGTTAATATGTATTTCATGGTTTATTTTTAGTTGTCAGTAATGGTTTTAAGATATAAGTTGTCTATACCAGGTACGAATCAGACATAATCCTTATCATCGTCTTTTACGTCCTGACATTCCTAGAATATAACTTTTTCCAATTTATCTGGATTGTGTCTGGTATTAAAGATTGCAAGAGCATATAGTTTTTCATCGAGAAATTCAATAAAGGCTATAAATAACTGGTCTACCTCTTGCTATAAGATTTTGATTTATTCTTCTTATTCCAATATTTAAAAATTGACTGTCTGTCGTTATGAGCTCGTTTAGTCCAAATTACCCTTCTAGCCATTCACTTATTTGTTTATTAGCATCATGATGACTTATAACTTCTCTTTTTTCAATTTGAGCCTGTGCCTCGTCAATAGCCTGATTCATTTCCCCGGTCAGTTTATAAGGTGTCTCTGATTCAGTTATTTCCATTTCCAATAATCGAGTGGCTTCGAGGAGGATTCTTTCATCGGAAGTTGACTGAATCTTCTTTATTAGCTTTTCTCTAATCTCGGCTGTTGACATTTGGAGCATCTTTTTGCTAAGATAATGAATTTATAGGTTAAATATTGTGTCTTCATAAGACGATTTAGAACACGAATTTAGGCTGATTAAACACGATATTATTCTGTAAGTGCCGGAGTCACCTTTGCTTGGACAAAACGGTTATTGGTACTCAGCCTCTCTCGACATAGGAGCGATATGCTGTCATTGGATTCAGTTGTGCAGTATTTCTTATTCACTATTGTCAGATGCCAGCCTCCAAGGAGGATTTAATCTGTTTTCACCCCCATAAAATAATATCAATTGATTTCCGTCAACATCAAGAAGCCTTGCCTCTCTCCATAACCATTTTTGATCAGTTGGTTCAATTTGAAATTCTATCCCTTTTGCTTTTAAATCCTTTACTTTTTCATCAAGGTTTTCGCACTCGAAGTAAACATATATGCCCTCACCTTCTGGTAATTTGTCAGTTTGATGCAAAGAAAATGTTGAATCGCCACTTGTGCATTCAAATCGAGCATAATGCGGTAATGATTTGACAATTAATTTTAAGCCTAAAGTTTGATAAAATTGAATTAACTTTTCTAAATTCGATGATGGCACTGATATTTGATTTTGGTTCATATGTTTCACTTTATTTATTCGAGTAATTTATGTGTTCTAAGTGATCATTCAGAAGTTCGATTTCTAATTTTTTTTGAATCTATATTGTTTAATTCTTTTATCGGTTCAGTCGTTATTTTTTCTTTAATACAAATAACGGATGACGGTTGGTACATACGGCGTGCCGACGTAGGAAGCATGATCGTCATGTACATTGTTGTAGGGCGTTATCCCTCTCGATTAATTTCAAAATCTATTTTTCACATAAGAAGCAACTTCATCGATTTCTAATTCTTGCGAAGAGTTGCCGCTTCTCACGTAAAATTTCTTTTGCTTCTGTCCATTTTTACCTGTTACTTCCAAATAAAGTGGTTTATGTCCCTTCTTTATTTCAATATCACAGATTTCTTTGTCATCTACTATGGGAAAAACTATTTTTAAATGTGTTGTAGCAAATTCTTTCCCATAATTGCTGTTTACAAGATTCCTCAAATGCAATTCAAAACCATCCTTATCTCCTGATTTTAATGTATTGTAGTCATACTCTAATCCTAGAATATCCATGTCGTCTTGGACGCCTATAAGGAGCTTTCCACCTTCCCCATTACTGAATGATGCAATACTTTTCAGTATAATTTCTTCCATTTTCTTATTAACGGAATTTTCTCGTATATCCCACCTTAAAGTAGACTTGAATTCTAAAAACCCATGCTCACCTGCTTGAATAACTTCGAGTATATCAATCCCCGTTTTAACACCTTCAATAGTAATTGAAATATTATTTAGGAAGTGATTCAACTCTTCCGACAACAACTTTCTTCTTGCCTTTAAAAACAGTTGATAGTTCTCTAATTTCCAAAGTTCTTCATCATCAGGAATACATTGGAGGGTTAAAGCATTTGGAAAATTCTCTTTTACTTCTTGTAGGTATGTTTCGGCAAATTTTGCAGATTTAGTTCTATTTTCCTTTTCAGTTAAGATTGCTCTGTTTGTAATTTCTTGAGCAAGAGCATATTCAAATCTATTATCCATATCAAAATATTCGCTATCTCTCAAAACGGAATATGCAAAAATATGGTCTTTCTCAAGTCCGTACGATTTGCCCATATTTTTTCTTATTGTTAAACCTGTACCCAAGCATACGGCACCTTTACTTTTAAAATACCACCTCATTAAACTAAAAAGAGGATGTCGTATATCTCTTCCTATAAATTCACTCGGTTTTATTTCAAGCGGTCTTTCTTCATCAATCAAAGCAAGAAGCTCGTCAAATGGATTTTCTGATTTAGCCACAATACCAATGTCTTTATCCAGCTTTTGTGGAAGTTGACTTACATATCTTTGTCTCAGTTGTGAATAGTAAAACCATTTTACTATTTTTTTTATTTCTTCCTCATTAAGCTTTCCATCTTCTTTATTGAAGATATAAGTAATGATTGGCACAAGAGCATAAACAGAATTTATTTCTTTAGTATGGTCAATATAAGCTTGGCTTTGCAGAATGTTGAAGGTATAATCAAGTACATTTTTCTCTAACTTATCCCAAGCTGCTTTAATTTTCTCCTTGTTGTCAATGGAATGTAATTTCTCCATTTTAGAACCATTATTGTGAATTACCCCTAGTATTACATATACCAAAAAATCAAGATTAAATACCCACCCTTTCTGTCTTAATTCTTCAATTTTGGTTTTAAATAATTTTCTTGCTTGAGGCCAATAACCTGATATTTGGGCAAGTGCTAATTCTGCATCTGTTAAATTTACTCCACTTGCATTGACTATATAGAAAATATCAATGGCTTCTTTGATGGTGGCTTTTACTGGAATTATTTGCTCTATAAAGTCACGACTTTCAATGTTCTCTATTGACCTTATATTGTCATAGATTATATTCTCACGTTCTTTTGGTAGTCGAACTCCTTCATTTTCTAATTCTAATTTATCTGTAATATCTCTTGTGCTAATTTTGCGTTTAAATATATTAGTGATATTTACCCACAATGGATTATTCTCCATTCTTGTTTTCTTGAAATATTCAAGTTCTAATGATTCAACATTTACGTGTAGGTTAAATATATCATTCTTAATATCTTTTTCTGAATAATAAGGAGGGATTTCTCCTTTCATTAACATGTAGAGAGTTGTTATTCTCTGTTGCCCATCGAGTATTAGTTTTACAGAACCTTTTTCTTCTGTATGTTTATATTTACCTTTTAGCTCAGGAGGATTATTTGTTTCCCAAGTTAACATTGTTCCTGTTGGATATTCTTTGATTAATGACGATATCAATCTTTTCGCGTCAATTCTTTTCCAAACAAATTCTCTTTGGAAAGCTGGAACAAATAATTGATTTTCATCTATTTTATCTAAAATCTGGCTAATCTTCATTTTCTGTTTTTTCTAATGCCCTACAACATCATTTCACCCTGAAATATACACATTTCAGTCACAATCCAATGCCTAATTTCAATTAGCACCCTATGGATAAAAGCAACATTTTAAATTTTAAGGTATTTTTGAAATAATTTTTACACGCAACCCTCTCAGAACCAACACAATCAGCCGCATACAAACGGATACATCCGTGTACAAACGGAAGTAAACGGATAACGTACGACTAGCCGTATTGGATGCTCTCATATTTGCATTTTCTTCACAAACAAGTGGGACGATAAAAAAAACTTTACGTGTTATATTAACAATTCAAATCTTTTAATTATGAAAAATCTAATCAATCA
>ENA-ORXU01000422-ORXU01000422.1-marine-metagenome-genome-assembly--contig:-NODE-422-length-49662-cov-4.059998_pt1 | contig 49662 bp, 33 predicted proteins | sample MGYA00237869_ERZ511484 | MGnify/ENA metagenome assembly ERZ511484 | reverse complement strand
TTTTCTAACTCCTGTTCTAAACGCTCCTTGATGTGGCGCGACGTTACATATTTACCATCTTGTCCAAAAAATGGAGAATCGTTGATGGTAAATAACATACTCATCGTTGGCTCGTCAATTGCGATAGTTGCCAATGCTTCAGGGTTTTCTGGATCGGCAATCGTATCACCAATTTCAAAGCCTTCAATACCAACCACTGCACAAATTTCACCTGCCTGTACACTTTCTACTTTCTTCTTTTCTAAACCAGAAAAGACAAATAAGTCACGTACTTTATTACGAGTAATCGTTCCGTCTGCTTTTACCAATGATACTTGCTGACCGTTTTTGATTTCTCCACGGTGCAAACGCCCAACGGCGATCCGACCAATAAATTTAGAGAAATCCAAAGAGGTAATCAACATTTGTGTATTGCCTTCTGTTGTCTTGAAAGTAGGAATGTGCTCAATGACCATATCTAACAAGGGCTCGATATTATCGGTCTCGTTCTGCCAATCATCGCTCATCCAATTATTCTTGGCCGAGCCGTAGACAACGGGGAAATCCAATTGCCATTCTTCGGCACCGAGTTCGAACATCAAATCAAAAACCTTTTCATGTACCTCTTCTGGAGTGCAATTTTCCTTATCCACTTTATTGATTACCACACATGGTTTCAACCCTAGATCAATGGCTTTCTGCAATACGAAACGCGTTTGTGGCATTGGCCCTTCAAAGGCATCTACCAACAATAAAACGCCGTCGGCCATGTTCAATACACGTTCGACCTCACCACCAAAATCGGCGTGACCAGGGGTATCAATGATATTGATCTTGGTATCTTTATAGACTACGGAAACATTTTTAGAGGTAATCGTAATTCCCCTTTCACGTTCTAGGTCGTTATTATCCAAAATCAGATCACCCGTATTTTCGTTATCACGAAACAGTTGACAGTGATACATGATTTTATCGACCAAGGTGGTTTTACCGTGGTCTACGTGAGCGATAATCGCGATATTCTTTGTTGTGGACATATTTAATCTTTATAGTCAAAAATGAATTTCATATTCGTTTTGTTTGTCCTCCATTCCCGTTTCCTCCAGAAGAGGAAAAGGTAATAGGTACACGTAATTCATTTTTTAATTTTACAAAATAGGCTATCTGTTATTTTGAGCGTGCAAAGATACTGCTATTTTCGTCTCATTGAGAGAAAGTTATGTTATTTTTATGTTGTTGATTTTTAGGGAGTTTACATCAATAAAATGTCGATTCGTCATAACGGATTTCTGAACCAAAATAGGAATCGAAAATCAAAAGGATAAAATTGTGAGACTTTGCCTTATCTCTTTTTGCGAATCACCCAGCCGATACGTGCGGCCAAAATTGGCCCGACACCGCTGTTGAAGTCCTCTTCGAAATAGCATACGCCCCCCTCTAAACGGTAGAAAAACCCACCGCGGTACATTCGTTGTATTCCGTAAACCGGTCCCGCGGCGACGGTGTTCGATGCGGATTCAAGGTTACCCAAGATCGGTTTGCGACTTTGATGTAGCAATAATGCTCCAAAATAGTTACCCGAATTACCACTTATGTTTTTTTTCTTTTCCAGCCTTCTGCCCATATTGTAGTAGTACCGATACTGGCCCCGTAAAATAGGATAGACCCCAAAATCTGTTTCACAAGCGGTGCATCCTCTTATCCAAAGACCGGTTATCGCCTCTATACTCAACGTAGTGTTTTTAGAAATCCCTTTTTCATACAGAATACTTGGCATTGGAAGTCCAATCTGAAGCTGATGGTTTTCTACATTTTTATCAGTCTGGGCATTGGCGTTAAAAAACGCACTTATGAAAAGTGCGCACAGCAAACATTTTTTCATGGATTTTTATTAGTCTTATGATTTCAAATGCATTAACAAATCGTGTGCCAATTTCGTACATTTGAAAAAATTAATTTTCGATGGATTTAGCACGTATTCCCCAACTGAAACATACCGACAGCAATAACTTTTTTCTACTCTCCGGCCCCTGTGCCATCGAAGGAGAAGAGATGGCGCTTCGAATTGCCGAAAAGATAGTTACGGTAACCGACAGGTTGAAGATTCCGTATGTTTTCAAGGGAAGTTTTAAAAAGGCCAATCGCAGCCGAGTAGATTCCTTTACCGGTATTGGCGATGAAAGAGCATTGAAAATACTTCGGAAAGTATCCGAAACTTTTGAAGTACCGACCATAACCGATATTCATCAAGAATCGGATGCGGCAATGGCGGCAGAGTACGTCGACGTGCTTCAAATCCCCGCTTTTTTGGTACGCCAGACCGACTTGGTCGTCGCTGCGGCAAATACGGGGAAAGTGGTGAATCTTAAAAAGGGACAATTCATGTCTCCCGAAAGCATGAAACATGCGGTGACAAAGGTGACCGATTCGGACAATGATCAAGTTTGGATTACCGATCGGGGCACCATGTTCGGGTATCAAGATATGGTGGTCGATTTTAGGGGTATTCCGACCATGAAACAATACGCTCCCGTAGTTTTAGATGTTACCCATTCGTTACAACAACCTAATCAAGCTTCGGGAGTGACCGGTGGTCGCCCAGAACTGATCAATACCATGGCACGGGCGGGAATTGCTGCAGGCGTAGACGGTATTTTTATGGAGACTCATTTCGACCCCGCCAATGCTAAAAGTGATGGGGCCAATATGTTGCACTTGGACCATTTGGAGCGATTGTTGACGAATTTGAATGCTTTGAGAAAAACGGTGAATCAACTCTCATAATAATCTTAAAACTAAATATTTAACACAGATTTAAAGGTTTCGGTTCATCTTTTTCCTACAGAAATAATAACTTTCTTTTCTTAAACTAAAACGGAAGTTCGAAATGAAAAACATCTACCTTTTAGGCCTTGTCAGCTTGTTGCTGATTTGGGCCTGTCAAGAAAAAAATGAATCCAACGATGAGGGCAGTTCCATTGGAATACTCTATCTCTCAAAATCACATCCAAAACCAGGTGATTCACTCCAAATTCAATACGACATAGACTCAACAAAAATTGAAGAACCAGAAGCTTATTACCAGTACATGGTTCATAATATGATTTATCCGGTAGACATCGAATTGAAGAAAGACAATCAAGTTTGGGCGAGCAATCTGATAATTCCTGATTCTGCGACGGCTTTGGCATTCAACTTCAACTACGGAAAAGAAGCCGAAGACAATGATAAACAAGGTTACTTACAACCCCTATACAACGAAGGTGATTCTTTATTAGCAAGTACCCAGGCCAGCATTGGCTATTACTATCTAACTATGGGCGAGCGAAATGCTCTCAAGAAAGATAAAAAGGAAGCTTTGGCTCTAATGGAAAGTGATTTATTAAAAAACCCGGACTTGGCTTCTATATGGGACAAGCACTACGCAAGATTACTTTTGGTAAATAATCCCACAAAAGGTGAAAAGCTATTAGCCGAAAAAATCAAGGAATATTCAAAAAAAGAGAACCCTTCGGAAGATGACTACGACACTTTGTTCAATCTATTTGCCAGTTTGGGCAACGAGACAAAAATAGATTCCATCAGAAGTATAGCGGTTCAAAAATTTCCTGCGGGCGAAATGGCCCAGAACCAAATGGCTTCTAAGTTTTTCAATGGAAAAGATATCAATGAGCGAATGGTGATTTTCAAAGATTATGAATCCAGCTTCGGAAAAAATACGCGAGATTATAATTATATGCTATCGACAATTGCTAGCGAATTTGCCAAAGAAGAGGATTGGGAAGGGTTTTCGGAATACGCCGATAAGATTTCAGAACCTTCTTCTAAAGCGATGATTTATAATAATACAGCTTGGAAGCTTGCTAAAGAGGATAAAGAACTTGAGTTGGCCGCCGAGCTATCGAAAAAATCCTTGGATATCATAAAAACTCCAGAGAAGTATTTAGAAGAGCGACCTCCATATTTTTCAGAAAAGCAATATATCGATAACCTAAAGGGCAACTTTGTCATGTTCGCCGACACCTACGCCTACGTCCTTTTTCAACAAAAAAAATTCAAAGAAGCATTGGAATTTCAGACCAAGGCAATGGGCGATAAACCAAGGAGTGCGCATATGAACGAGCGTTACGTGCAATTCTTGATGGCCAATAAGAAATTCGATAAAGCGGAAAAAGAAGCCGCCCTTTTTGTAAAAGAGAACAGGGCAAACGAAAAAATAAGTCAGTATTTGAAAGAAGCCTATGTTATCAATAGAGGTTCCAAAGCCGGGTTCGAAGATTACATTTCCGACTTGGAAAAAGTTGCGGATAAAGTAGCACTGGACGATATTAAGGGCAAGATGATCAACGAAGAAGGTTATGATTTCACTTTGAAAAATTTAAAGGGAGAAGAGGTTGCTTTAGCCGATTTAAAGGGAAAAGTCGTAATTCTCGATTTTTGGGCGACTTGGTGCGGGCCCTGTACAGATTCTTTTCCCGGTATGCAGATTGCCGTCAATAAATACAAGGACGATCCAAATGTGACATTCTTATTTATAGATACCTTAGAAAGTGGAACATCCGAAGAAATAGAACAAAAGGTGGGTAAGTTAATTGCAGAGAACAAGTATACCTTTAACGTAGTGTACGATACTCCGATAAAGGAGGGAAGCCGAAACTACATAACTACCCAAGCGTATGGTATAAGAGGTATTCCGACTAAAATCATCTTAGGCCCTGAAGGCAATATACGCTTTAAATCAGTCGGTTATATGGGTAATAACGAACAACTGGTCAAAGAACTCGATATCATGATCGAGTTGGCAGGTAAGGGCACGGACTACGATTTTAAGCAAAAAACCTAGCTTACTAAAAACGCTTCGTTCAATGCACAACCCATTTTGGTAAAACTCAACTTAATATTTAGTACTTTGGTATTCAAACCAAATGAACATTAAGATGAAAATCAAAATCGGCATTCTTTTTTCATTGGCACTCCTTTTCTTTTTTTCATGCAAGTCTCCAAACAAAGAAAATAATCGATCCGAGCGCCCGAACATCGTCTTTATTATGTCCGACGACCATGCCTATCAGGCCATAAGCGCCTATAGCGATAAACTCATTCAGACCCCGAACATCGACAGGATTGCCAAAGAAGGCATGCTCTTTACCAATGCCAGTGTAACCAATTCTATTTGTGCGCCTTCAAGGGCGGTAATACTTACCGGAAAACATTCGCATCTCAATGGTAAAATCGATAATCGGATGCCTTTCGATACGACCAATGTTACCTTTCCACAGCTACTCCAAAAGGCCGGTTATCAGACTGCCATGTTCGGAAAATTGCATTTTGGTAATAGTCCAAAAGGTTTCGATGAATTCAAAATACTACCGGGTCAAGGTTCCTATTACAATCCGGATTTTATTACCTCAAAGGGAGATACCACCATAACGGGCTATGTCACCGACATCATCACCGACCTGACCCTGGATTGGATGGAAAAACGACGCGACACCGCCAAGCCTTTTCTATTAATGTACCTGCACAAGGCACCACATAGAAGTTGGATGCCCGCTGAACGTCATTACAAGACCTTCACAAAAAACACCTATCCACTGCCAGAAACTTTATTCGATGATTATGAGACACGGGGAGAGGCCGCTGAAACTGCAGAAATGAGAATTTTTGATCATATGGACCTGCGCTATGACCTAAAACTATCCGATTCAATACACGACGCCCTAAAGATAAACGAGAAGCGGCAAAACCCAGCTAACCGACTTACTCCTGAGCAACGAAAAGCATGGGATGCCGTTTATGATCCCATTAGCGAAGACTTTGCTTCCCTTTACAAAAACATGAACGATTCTACGCTTACCGTTTGGAAATACCAACGTTACATGCAAGATTATCTGGGCAGTATTGCTGCCGTGGATGAAAACGTTGGCCGGTTACTAGATTATCTGGATAGTGAAGGACTCAACGAAAACACGATTTTGGTCTATACCTCCGACCAAGGTTTCTATCTGGGCGAGCACGGCTGGTTCGATAAGCGGTTTATGTACAATGAATCGTTTAAGACCCCTCTTCTTATTAAATGGCCGAATGTTATAACTGCGGGCACTACCGAAGAAGAAATGGTACAGAACCTTGACTTCGCACAAACCTTTCTTGAAGTTGCGGGAGTAGCTGCGCCGAAAGATATGCAGGGAGAAAGTTTGGTAAGCCTGTTGAAAGGAGAAAAAGAAAAGTGGGACAGAGATGCAGTGTACTACCATTATTACGAATACCCCGGCGCCCATGCAGTCAAAAGACACTATGGTATTGCTACCCAAGAATACAAACTGATGCATTTTTACTATGATGTCGATGAATGGGAATTGTACGACAGCAAAAATGACCCGTACGAAACAAATAATGTTTATGATGATCCTGAATATGCCGATACCGTCACAGACCTAAAGAAGAGGTTGGAAGAACTGAAAATCAAGTACAAAGATTCAGAAGAACTCAACGACAAATACATTCAAATTTATCAGGATGAAGGATGGACTGAATAGGTAGGTAGTATGCAGTAGCAGTAGCAGTTGGAAGTTGGAAGTTGGAAGTACAACATAGAGCAAAAAAAAATAACTCATTATGCTCCTAGGCTCGAAATTAAATTAGTTTTTATAATTTAAACTATTAATTCAATAAATAGTTCTAATTAATTGATTTAAAAATAATTGAATACCAACGTTAAACAAAATATTTGATTGGAAAAAGTACTGATTTTAGCTATTTATAGAATTTTTTGTCGCGTACGTTATAGGCATCTTTCAGCACTTCGATAAGAATGGTATCATTAATTTCAGCCAATGATTCATAACGTAAAGAACGCATCATTTTTCTTCCCGCCGTGGTCATAAGTTCTAGGTGAACGGTGAGGTGGGCGGCATTCCAAAATCCCACATCGATATAGTCCTTGGCTTGGTTAAGATAGCAAAAAGGTCTACCGTCGATGTAATAAAACGGAACACGGTATTTGAACTTCAGGTCAGAATCGGATATGGTATGTTCAATTACCGATTGCAAATGCAAAAGCATACTTCGAAAAGGTTCTGGTTGGTTCAGTATGTAATCTTCGGCAGGATTCATATCAAGTTTAAATTTACCATTTCTTAATCAAGGCAACTCATTTTTCGCTATTTTCAAGCAACGTTAAGTCATGTATTTTTATAAAACCAACTGAAAATGAAATTATTACATCTACTTTGTCTAATTGTTTGCAGCACCACCATTCTGCTGGCACAAGATCACTCCCATACCGGGGCGCAACCAATTACCTATCCCGATATCGCAGGTTATGTGACCTTAAAGGCAGATTTGCATATGCATACTGTGTTTTCAGACGGTAGTGTTTGGCCCACCATTCGCGTACAAGAAGCGATTCGCGAAAACCTCGATGCTATTTCGTTGACCGAACATCTGGAGTACCAACCTCACAAAAAAGATATTCCGCATTCAAATCGCAACCGTTCCTTCGAATTGGTAAAAGCTATGGAAGAAGCGCAAGAACATGGTTTATTACTTATTCATGGTTCTGAAATCACCCGGTCGGCACCCGTGGGCCATAACAATGCGGTCTTTATTTCCGATGCCAATAAACTCAATGTAGACAAGCCCGAAACCGCTTTCTCGGAAGCCAAGAAACAGAACGCCTTCGTTTTTTGGAACCACCCCGCATGGCATAGACAAAGTCCACAAGGAAACCCAATTTGGAGCGATTTTCAAATTGAACGCGCAAAGAAAGGGGAACTGCACGGCATTGAGGTCATCAATACCACCGATTATTCGGAGGAATCATTGGCAATGGCCCTCGAGCATAACCTGACCATCATGGGCACCAGCGACATTCATGGACTCATCGATTGGGACTATACAGAAAAAGGAAACCACCGCCCCATTACTTTGGTCTTTACGAAAGAAAAAAGCGAGGCAAGCCTTCAAGAAGCCCTATTCGCTGGAAGAACCGTTGCCGTCTACAATGACTTACTGGTTGGGAAGGAAGAATTTTTAAAGCCCTTGTTGCGGGCGAGCATCAAGGTTACAAAAGCTACCTACATTCCCGAAACACAAGTATTAGAAATGGAGCTAAAGAATATTTCAAGCAGCGATCTACTGTTTGAAAATCAAATGGAATATACTTTTTATGATAACTCACCGGTTTTTGAAATCGCCGCTGGAAAAACAAAAAGACTGCTCATCAAAACCTTGGAGATCAAATCGTCCATCAATTTAAAACTGAAAGCTTTAGGGTGTTTTACCGCGCCGAAGGTACAACCTTTGGTCGAATGGGAGATTAGCGTACAGCCGTAAACTTCAGATTGAAAAAATTTAAGGTTCAAACGCTACTTATGTAGCTGTTCAAAGTTCAAGGTGATTCTCAACTCCGCTTTGAATTTTTTACAGTTAGCGGCTACAACTTCACTCAATGCCATCGAGATAATCCTGCAAATACGAATATCTTTTGGTCAGCTTTCCGTTTTGGGTCATACGTGCGCGATCGAGCACGCCATCTTTGTCCCCATTAAAAAAAGCGGGAATCACGTTTTGTATGAACGCCGCACCAAAACCCTCGCTCGCATCACGCGGTAGTTCACAGGGCAGGTTATCTACCGCCATTACCGCAATGGCCGATTTGTTCTTGTAATTGGTCTCTTTTTCGGTTTTCGGGTCGTAGCCGTAATTTGGTTTTGCAATGGTCGAAGGGCGAATTGTAGTCGCAACAGGCCCATCGATATCGCAACTTACATCGGCCACTACCTTAATCTTAAAAGCAGGGTGTTTGGCGTCTTTCCGTGTATACAAGTAGGGGGCTCCTTGGCCATAAAAGTGGCCTGCGATATAGAAATCGGTCACTTTAGCGAACCGAAAGAAGTTCGATTTGTAGTCCTCCGGATTCTCAAAAAAGTCGGCCTTGTTGCCTCGTACACCATCTTTACGCTTATTGTATTCCGACGCATCGATTTGGCAATACACCGGTTCGTTAAAATCTTCCGCGAGGTATTCGGCCACGTTCACTTTTTTTAGGCCCATACCATCGAGCATTTCTTTAGATCCGTTGCCTACCCTACCTTTTCCCGTTAGAAGGATTTTGATGTTGGGAAGTTTTATTTTTTTAAGTTCTGCGATCAACCCTTTTTGATCGGGAAGTTTCTCGGCCTTTGGGAGTTTGAAGAGTGCGTATTTGAGTCCGTAAGTACGGACGCCGTTGTAGGCACCCACGATACCCGCGTATCTTCCGAAAGCTACTAGGCGCTGTTCTTTTTTATTGGTAATTACTTCATGGTCATAGAGCTCAATATTCTTTTCTAAAATGGCTAGGAGCAGCTTTCGGTTGTAGGGCTGTTTCTTGATGGTATGGGAAAAGAAAAAGTATTTTTTATTGGGGATAAGCGATTCGATGGGTACTTCTTTTACGCCGAGCAGCACATCGCATTCCTTCATTTTTGGGGCTACACGAATTCCGGCATCCTTATAATCGGCATCGGTATAGGTGCGAATGGGAGATGGTTCTACGATTATTTCTGCTTTTTCGTATTTCGAAACTAATATTTGGCAGGCTTTGGGCGATAGTACTACTCGCCTATCGGGTGGATTTTTACGTTCCCTAATAATTCCAAATTTCATTTAAAAAGTTTAGAAGTTTATTGGTTTATACTTCGACAAGCTCAGTACAGGTGAGTTTAATTTCATTATCCTGTACTCTAAATCTATAGTTGTGGTCGAAAAAATTCATGGTTCGTATCTGGCTGTTTAATCATCCTTAAACCCTGAACAGCTACGAAGTAGCTATCGAACCCTAAATTTTTTACTGCCAACTACAACTGCCAAGTGTTCACTTTTTACAAAGCGGCATACTATTTGGGCTAAATGTAAATGGATTTACGAGGGTAAGCAAACTACTAGTGTAATATATTTAGTAAGGATGTAGATTTTTGTTAGCTTTGTTGCCCGAATTCAATCCTTTGACGGAGTCTATACTGAGGGCAGACGAAGTACTCAGGATGACAATAGTAGTTTTTTTGCGTTAGGGATAGTAGCGGTTACCCCACAGGACTTCTGAGTTTTTACGAAGAAGGCCGAGGAGTATGAACGAATAGCCCGACCTGAGCGTTTTCGCGAAGGTAACGCCCAAGCCCTTCGACTGCGGTCAGGGGTGACAAGTTCTTTGAAAAAAATCATTGGGAGAATTGGTATCAGGAATGTAGACCCTTCGGCTACGCTCAGGGTTCAATTCGAATATGCAAATCATAGATTTGCTTTCTCATTGAAGGGGCCGACTGGTTTTGACAGCGAGACCAATGGCAATGTAAGCATGTCGAGCGCTGAGGTACAGCTCGTTAATATCATACTTCACACTTTTAATTGGCGATAATAATTACGCTCTTGCCGCGTAATCTGAATTATAGTAGGATTATGCCTCGTTCCGACTAGGTCGGAAAGCGAGATGTTCCTGAATAGCCCCTGTCGACGGCGATTCAATCAGGAGCACCATAAATGTCGATATAAGGCTGCTAGCGCTTCGATAGTAGCACCAAAACCTTAAGAAGATAAGTGTATGTTAGGCCGTTTCCGGTCAGGCATGCATCGAAAACCAATCGGAAACTAAACATGTAGAAGGCATTAACGTTGCTTGTTTGGACGGGAGTTCGATTCTCCCCGGCTCCACAATTAAACGAAAAGACCGCACCTATCGGTGCGGTTTTGTTGTTTTATGGAATATTCTGAATTCTGAAGCGTATTAGGTTCTTATTTACTTACATCAATCCAATGGTAATTTTTCAATCCTTTCAGTAATACTTTTCGTATAAAAATCTTGCATTTCATCACTCAAAAAAGAAGCGCCGATCAATTTAATGCTATTCTTTTTCCTTGCATTAAACCGATTAAAAACTCCCGCGATCTGTTTATCTGACAACCCAAGTCCCACACCGAAATCCGTAAAGTGGGCCTTGGTCAACTTTTTCTTTTTTCCGGCAATGGTCAAAGCCATCTCCTCGGTGTCTTCGGGATTCAAAATGGACACATTCAACAAATCATAGGCGGGAGACAATGCCCAACCATACGCTGTATGTATCATCGAAAAGTTTTTTAAGTGCATATCATTATTGGCCGTCAAAAAACTAAAGAGGGTCAATTCAAAAAAACGGAGGGTATCAAGCAATGTATTTTCGGCAAAGGAATCAATCGCTTTACCGACCCGTTCCATTGAACCTTTATACTTATCAAAAGCTTCGGTAACCTGAAACATATCCAACATATGAATTTTGGTGCCATCATCGTTTCTATCGATGCGTTTGGTGATATAAGATAGTTCACCCGATTTCAACCGAATCAGCGAGTGTGGCACGACATCAATATCGAATACCGTCGCCATTTTCATGGTCAAATGTTCGTTGGCCGGCATTTCCTGAAAATCTTTTGACGGTAGCTTGAAAATATAATCCCCTCCCAAAGCACCTACGATAGTGAGTCGATTCTCTTTGTCTTTTTCCTCTAGAACTGACATCGAAAGTTTGGGCTGTACGCCAGGCACCGAAATATGCCGTTCTACCACCTGCTGGGCAAGGGCCTTCATATCGCTCAATACATAGTCAATTTTCGGTGGAATTTCAGTACCAAAAAATTCACGGCTGCATGCTTTATGAAAATCGCCCCCACCTTCGATATCGCCGTAACAATATAAACACTTACTCATCTTGGTCGATTAAAGGTTCTACACTAACAGCCCCGATGCAGTTACGGCAGCAGGCCAATAATAGTCCCATCCGGTCATTTCTAGTGATTTTCCAACTTTTAGAGGCGATATCGAGCAACCAACCCTCAGGTATCAGACCTTCAAAAAACGGGAACAAGCGTTTGTCAATATAGGGTGCTTTGCGAACGGGCAGATTGAAAGTTATGAATTGCTTCGGATGTTCTCTTGCGTAGCTCTCATCATATACGAAGCTATACTCGCCGTGGTCGGTTTCCGTCAGCAGGCCGCAATATATAGTATCGTAAAATATTTTAGCGCTCCTCATCTTCGGCTAGCGTTTTTTGTGAGACGGGTACCATGATATGTCCGAACATTTTTAGTACTTGATTGACCTTTTCGAGGTTAAGGTTCATCTTGCCCTGCTCTATTTTACGGACGACCGTTAAAGCTACCCCTGCCCTATCGGAAAACTCCTTTTGGGTCAGATTGACTTCTTTTCTACGCTCTTTTACGAATTCGGATAATTCTTTCATTATATGTTAGTGGATATAATTTAGCACTAAAATAGTGAATTATATGTAAAGGCGTATAATAATGCATAAATATTGTATTTTATATGTAATTACATATAATATTCAATACCTGAATTGAATATCAAAAGCTTTACTGTATCACGACATGCTTCATAAGGGTGTCAACACGATATATCAGAAGGTGGTTTTATTGTTTCCGATTGTTAAGGTCTATAACATTTGCTTTCTAGAACTGAGGCTACATTGCCATGGCAATACAAAACTAACTTTTGGTGCATAGCACTTTTCACACCATTTATACAGGGTGCTAAACCATCTACACAAAAAAGAGTGACATTTGAATAAAAAATTATACCTTGAGTACTTTCTTATCCTTACCGTAAGGATATACTCCTTAGACCATAAATTCCCCCCTCGGAGACCCTATAGATTAACGGGTCAAAAATTCTCTTCGATACCGGGGAGGACTAAATTGACCTTCTAAATCAATACTATGCCGAACGCTTCTTCAATAAGTAGTAAGCTAAGCAAGCCCTTCACCTCGAGCAAGAGGTTGTTCGGCTTGCTCACGGTTTTTTTTATGCTCGTGGCCGGTTTGATTACGGTCTACCTCTTCCATATCAAAAACAACGAACATAATTTTAGGAAAGCGAAGCTCCAGCGATTAGACTCTTTTTTTGATAACATAGAAAGACAACTAGACAATAAGGTTCAGGAATACCACTCCACGGTAAACCACGATAACGAGCTTGCAAAGTCCGATGGCGACAGTACTCAAAACTCTAAACTGGATCGCTCTATCTGGTACGCCGCCCAAAAAATCGCTACAAATTTTTCACTCAAGGAACAAGAGTTCGGCCATTACATTCTGGTCATAAAAAAACCACAAGTACAAAAAGTCGAGAAAGACAAGAAGGGAGAAGCAGCAGCTGAAAGAAAGGATAGTTCCGTAAGTGAAAAGGACATTATCTATGAAAGCTGTATTAAAGGTTCCCGCCCCCCGAACGACAGTTTATTTCGATCCGATATGATGAATATTGGCATCTCCATCCCCGTACCAAAAGAAAAATCGGAGTACCAGCTCTTCGGTAAGACCTATCGTTACGAATCCAAACAAAATCAAGGTCGGGCCAAGCCCGACACCGCTGAAGAATCAATAAAATATGACATAAATATCATCGGTCTAATAGAGCTACAGCGCTACGAAGAGAGTATTAAAAAGCTCGATCCTTGGGTCATTTCGCTATTGACCACCTTTTTATTGCTCGCGCTTTTCGGCCTACCCTATTTTAAGCTGCTCTTTATCGCAGAAGACGAACGATTATCCAGTACCGATGTCATTAGCGCAGGCGTTTCGGTCGTTGTTGGTGCGCCCATTATGGTCGTGATCTTTCTTGCTATAATGAACCACTACTACGACTATAACGAAATTGTTCCCGAACGCTTAAAAGTGCTTAGTGACGACATCGCCCAAAAGTTTGAAAAGGAGAACAATGACAATGTGACCGCACTCTATAAAATGTCCCTAAACAAGGAGGATTCCGAGTATATGGCTAGCATACAAAAAAATCCTTTAACTGACCTCGATTCAGTTCCTTATGAAACAACTTGTCTTACCAATATTCATCTAATTAATAATTTCAAATTCGTTACCAGATTACGTAAAGATAATAGCTCATCTATAGATGGTAAATCACTATATCACATTGCCCTTATCGATAACGACGAAATCAAGTATACGAAAGACCTTAGTCGCCGACCATATTTTATAGATTACAATGCCGCAAAGAACCGATGGGTATCCGATGATGTCGGAACCGACTATGTAATGCGGTCGGTAGTCTCCATAGAAGGTCAGACCGAAGAAGCGGTCTACATTCTCGAAAACAAGAATGATAAATTCCCGGGCTATCGGGTGGGGGCATCCCAATTAAAATCGGTTCACGAACCCATTTTACCCTTCGGTTACCAATTCGCGATCATCGACGAAGAGGGCGAAGTCTGGTTCCACTCCGAAAAGGGGCGGGCCACCTTAGAAAACCTATTTCAAGTGAGCCGCCAACCCGACAAGCTAAAGGGCGCGGTCACAGGCAGAATCAATGCAGGCGGCCTATTGGACTATAGGGACCAAAGCAAACTGTTCAACACCACGCCCGTAGCAGGTACCAACCTCACCGTAGTTAGCCTATACGATTTGGCGCTGATACGGGTCAGGGTATCCGAGGTACTGACATTGGCAAGTTTGGCCATTATACTGGCGGTTATGCTCATACTGACCATTACGGTGCTGTCTTTGATCATTAAAAATCCCAAACTGGGGCTCTTTAAATACGACCGGTTTCTTTTCGATTTTTTGACCCCAAAAAAAGAGAAAAAGGATACCTATATCTTATTGTCGCTTCTTTTTTCGACTACGCTGTTGATTGCCATTATTGTAGGAACTTTTTTGCCCATCGCCCCCTCAAAAGTCTTTATTATCTGCCTACTTATGGCCATGTGGGCCTATTTGATCACCTTTTATGCGCTACAGTCCAACGGTACGAGGTACAGCTTAAAATTCGGGGTGCGCGACCTACTCATATTATGCGTAATCGGGTTCTTGAATTATTTAATGCTCACCATAAACCCCAAAAGTTACGAATTGGTCATACCCGCAATCTTGATCCAATTGGTCTTTATATTCTTAATCGCTCGCGGTCACCGGAGATCGCTGCCCGATCGAATAAACCAGATCCGTAGCTACAACCCCCTAAACATACGTATCGGATATAAGTATTGGTATGCCACCTTTCTGTTTATTTGGTTGCTACTGGCCGCCGTTTACCCCGCCTACCTGATATTCGAAAAGGCACAAGATGTAAACGACAAAATCTGGTACAAGGCAGATCAGCTACATATGGCAAAAGAAATCGTCAGGAAAGAAAGAAATCTTGTGAAGAACTTAAAGGCCTACCCGAATCTTAAAGAATCTTATACCAAGCTCTACCTCGATCATTTAAATTACGGTCTTTATCCCAAGTCGCTTCAAATCGTACAGCACGAATCGTACATCCCCGAACTTGAAGAAATTGCCGTCGATACGCTGTTCAGGGAGTTTCTTTGGAAGGCCCGGCCGCTTTACGATAAGCGAATGCTGGAGTTTCAGGCACTCGCCTATCAGCAGGCCTTTGATCGGTCATGGTCGAGCAGGGAGGATCTGGACGACCTTGCGCTAAACCTCCAATATCTAGATAAGAAAGGGGGCGTGGCCCTAGAGTGCCATCAAGGGGCCAATTTCATGAACGTAGGTCCAGTAACCCCATATTTAAAGGGTTTAGGGTTCCTTATTTTGCTTGCCCTTTTGTTTTCATTGATTTTGTTCTTTGTAGACCGCTTCTTTGCCTTCCGCTTTCGGTACCTAAAACCCAATGATCCGGGTGCGGACCACCGAAAAGACTACTTCAAGAAATTCGCTGACATACTCGGCGAAAAAACATCCAATTCGGGGCTTTTATTGATCGGTCCACCCTTTACGGGAAAACGTACTTTTGCGAATAAGGTTATCGCACATCGCATACGTCTAGCATTGGCCAATAACAAGATCACAAAGGCGGAAGATTTCAAAACGACTACGCTATCGATGCTAAGTTTGGACAACATCGATGGCAGTGCCCCCACACCGGAAATATTAAAAATACTAGCCTTGGACCTTTCCGACGAAAACGGGCAAAATTTTGATTGGCAAGATACCGATATCTTTATTGTCGAACATCTTGAACATAATATAAAATCCTTTGGGGCCAACCATATTAAACTGCAGATCATCTCATTTTTGATGTCGCACAAAAAGAGGGTGATACTCACCTCAGAGGTATACCCGAGCCAGATTTTTGCCATGTACGAAAACCCGCCCCAAGAACCGGAACGTTCGTCAAGCAGCTACGAAGACGACTTTAATTCATGGCGCAATATTCTGAGCGCCTTTCCTCAAGTGCTTATCGGTATCTCGAAAAACCAAAACAAGGTCTACGACTTATTGAAAATCGGCCCGAAACATAGCAATGTTAAATATGAAAAAAAAGTGGCGCATTTGGCCGAAGAACTCGGGCACAGCAAATTTTTGCCCACCTTGGCACCGGTCGTCTTGGCAAAGTCCCTTTACAAGCGAAAGGACGACGACGACCAAAAAGGCGTTGACCCGGATATCGAAGACCAATTTCTCGGCAGGCAAAGCATTTCGTCACACGCCCAAAACCTTGCCCAAGGCTACTATAACGATATCCGCAATGCTCTTCCGACCCAGGAACGGCAACTGCTTTACGAACTCGCTAAAGACGGCTTTCTGAACCTTGAAAACAGAAATGACGACGGCCAAAACGGCAACCACCTAGACCTAGAAAACCAGCATCTAGACAGGCAACGAATGGTAATGCACACCCAAAACCTTGCCCACGGCTACTACAATGATATCTGGAACGCCCTTCCGACGCGAGAACGCTATTTGCTTTATGACTTGGCCAAAGATGGCTTTTTGAACATTAAAAACAGAAATTCGCTCTTTTCGTTGATGAAAAAGGGCCTAGTCGTCTGGAAAGACCGGCCGGTCATCTTCAACGACAGTTTTAAGAATTTTATATACACCTCGGTCAGCTTGAACGAGGCCCTTCGGCTTGAAAAAAGAAGCAGGGCGAACGGTTCGTGGGGTAACATACGTATTCTTTTCTACCTTATGATATTGACCGTAATCGTGTTCATAGCCATGGGAAGGCCCGAACTTTTCAAAGATTTTGAAACACTTATTACGGCCCTGGGCGGGTTGGGGGTCATCATACCCCTAGTGAGTAAACTGCTCGCCTCGGGTGCGCTGAAATCATAAAAAGAACACTAATTAATACGAATTCTAATACCAAAGCTACATATGGAAATTCCCGTTTTTTTTAGTTATGCCCATGAAGATGAGGACCACAAGAATGAGCTTGAGAAGCATTTAGAACTGCTCAGAAGACAAAAACTGATCGTGGGTTGGAGCGACAGAAGAATAGCGCCCGGGTCAAATTGGGACGAAGAAATCAACTTTAACATTCAAAATGCACGAATTATTATTTTGTTGGTAAGTCCTGATTTTTTGGCTTCGGAATACTGCTATGAAACCGAAACGATTTTTGCTTTGGAACAGCACGAAAAAGGCCATGCAATCGTGGTGCCCATAGTCGTAAGGCCTTGTTACTGGGAAATTTCTGCTTTTAAACATTTACAGCTATTACCTAAAGATGCCAAGCCCATAGTCGATTGGGAATCGCTAGATGCTGCTTGGCTATCAATTACCAAGGCAATACATCAACTAACGCAATCTAATCAATTAAAAAAGGCGGCGGAACTTGCTTCGAAACCTTCACCGAACAGTAGCCCGGATACCGCATTGGAATTTGAAAAAATGGGACTGGAAACCTTTTTTACCGATGAAAAAGACAACCCGACCGAAGGGCTATCAACCCAAGAACTATTATTGCTGTTTTTCAAAGAATATCACCAGTGGTACTTCTCGCCGCTGCGAATACATAAATGGGGCGGCAAACAAAAAGGATTTGAAAGGTTTAAGGAAATACCCTCATCAGAAATAGCAAAAGAATTGGCACGAATGCAAAAGAAAAATTTGATGAAATCGACCCTTAGTCAAAACGGAAACGCGATGTACAAGATGGTTTGATTGCGCATTGGTTGCCTCGGCGCCTTGCCCCTACTTATAACTTTAAGCGTCTTATAGTACTTCTTTTAGGGTGCTAACGACATCTACAAAATAGCCTCGTTCTTTTAAAAATCGATGTCCATTTTCATATAATATGGCTTTCACCACTTTTTCGAGTTCCTGTTTTTTTCTGGTGAATTTAAACAAATCGTCGGCACCTCCATTTTCTTCTTGATATCGCCTCGCTGCCACAGGCAACCACTTTAGTAAATTAGCTTCCAGTTCTTTCATATGTTCGCTACCTCCGCAAACTTTAAGGGGTTCGATAAAGCCGTCAAAATCACTGCCAATACAAATATATTTTTTTGAATCCTCATCTTTAATTGCCGTTTTGAGGTTGATGACCGCCATAATATGCACGATATTAAAACATAAACTCAAAGGATGCATTACCTTTCTTGTGGGTTTCAACCATTTTTCTTCCGCCTTTATTTCATCGGAATCGGTAAAATTGAGCGCATTTATTCCGGTGTACGGAAAGTGATGCGCAAATTCAGAGGTAGACACAAATTCAGACCTGTAATCTATGTCCGCCATATCGGAATCTGACCCCAAAAGATGTACATCAAGACCAACACCGATAAGACCATTGCTTTTGACGATTTCGATAATGTCCTCATCCATTAAATTGATGGTATTTGGGTTAAATGTAAACTCTGTTCTATTGCCCGATCCCCAATACCCTGCGACCTTTGATTTGGTTCGTATCTTTATAGTCCTGATACCTTGATCGACATGGCTGGTGCAATGATCGATCTCGAGATTGTCTTTCCAGTCATTGACCGAATACCCTGTGACCCCGGCGTGAGATGCTATAAGAGGAATATCTTCATAGTTAGTTTCCCTTCCTTTTACGGGCTTACGATACTCATACAGATCTTTACGTGACTTTAAGCTCAAATGCTTGATATCGATAAGTATAGGAGGTACCTTATTCTTTTTCGCTTTGCCTTTTTCGCTTTTTTTATTGGTGCCCTTCGATTCCTCTCCACCATATGCCGCATCAATAACCTTTTTGCCTAATTCGCTTAGGCCGTTGCCGAAAGGATAGAACGAGGGGTGTTTTAACATTCTTGTTCCAAAGGCGTGGGTTGCCAGATGCTGTTCAGGTATATGGGTCAAATGGGTTAAGGTAAGACAGAAAATATCAATGCCAACGCCATGCAATTCGCGGTAGAGCCATCGTAGCACCTCATGCGGTTTTTCAGAAGTCCTTGTTTTTTCATAGAATATACTATCCACATTAAATTCCTTGAATTCGTCATATTCCAAGGCATTTCCGATTTTTTTGCTACTGAGATTATGTCCGCCTTCTATGCAAAGCACCAGATTCGGAAAATCTTTGGCTAACGCTTTCGCCTTAGGCCTATCACGTTTGAGAAAATTCAGAGCGCCTTCTTTCTTTGGTCGAATACTAAGCTTAAGGTATTGTTCGACTTCCTTTAAAAATAGATTGAGATACGAAACTTCACCTTCCCTTACTACGTCAAAATACTTTTGGTCAAAGGGCTTCGAATAACCCGTTTTCATCAAATCTGAAAAAAAACCTTTGCTCGACGCGATACCGAACTCTAGGGCCGAAATTGCAGCGACTCCCAAGGCTACCTTACCCTTTTTTAAGTGGTCAACGCAACTTTGGCTTTCTAGCATGCGAAGTACGACCTCATCGGTAACGTCCATAAAACCCTTCGACATTTCGATTTTATTTGCCAACCTGTCTAAATCTTCTTTTAGAAGTCGCTTTTTTTCTTCAGGCCTTTTATTCGCTATCGTAGTATTGCTTTTTGCATTCACATCTCTTTCCCCATGCGCATCCAACGTTTTAGAAGTATTTTCTTTTAGATCATTTACCCTTTTTTTTGGATACTTGACAAGGTGGTTCTTGGATACCGGGTGAAAATGAAAATCGAAATATTGGTCCATAATGGTTATTTTTTTAATTAAAACTTTCAAAATACACTTTCAACAGACTCTCGGTTTGGTCTTCGTCAAACTCGGCGTAGTTCTCTAGCACTTTGTTTACTGGCTTGCCGGTCATGGCCGCAACACTGATCCGCGCCCTCTCGGTCAAAGAATCTTGAAATGCGGTGCTCTCAAAACCGGGGATTATTTTTTTACGTGCCGTATTCCATAAAAAATGGACAGTTTCCCGCACCCCCAAATCCCAGTGTACAGGACTTTCTTTATCCTTATAGGCATGTTTTAGTTCTTTCAACAAGTCGGTTATGTCGTCGGGTTTCGTTGGCATCTCTATAGCAAGTAGGTCTCTTACATTAAGAATACCTGCACCGAACCTATCTTGATCCCAGTCCCTTTTATCAGGTTTATTTTGAGCAGAACGCTTTAAGTGGGTTCTGAATAATTCAACGACTTGCCATGGTTTTTTTACGTGTTCTTTAAGAAAAGTATAGTGTTTGGCCTTCCACATCGCTGCGGCCGAGGCTACATGGGGCGTGGCGTAACTCGTGCCAGATCCAAAAACCATGATATCTTCTTGTTTTTTGTTCTTGAAAGGCACATATACATCCTCACCGGGCGCCGTAATATCGACTGCCGGTCCGTAAGAGGTGTATCGCCAAGGTTCATTGTTAGGGTTTGATGCGGCTACGGCTATCGTACCGGGATAAACAGCAGGGGCAATCACCGATTCTACCTTATTTCCGGCCGCACAGACCCAAATAATTCCGCGTTCATAGGCCGTTTTAGCAATGCTGTAAATCATCGGTCGCGGGTAACTGCCCATACACATAAAAATGATATCTGCATTGGCATTTACGGCCTGCGATACCGCATTGAACAGATTGCGGCCCCTACCGATCAGTATTACGGATTTCGATATGCGATACGGAATAACTTTTATAAGAGGCGTACCATCTTCATCCAACCCCACACCGCGATTGCCATCGTTTTTAATCGTTCCATTGGGATTATTGCCAACCACTAGCGATGCGGTACGCGTGCCATGCCCGGGCTGTCTGAGTATCCCGACGCTCATTTCGTCGCGGGCATCTTCCCCATCTATAAAATCTTCATCTTGTAATAAATCATAACCGCCAAAAACTTTCTTATGATCGGTGTACCCCGTATCCAATTGAATCAATTGAATCTTTTTTGCATTTTCTTTTAGTTCCTTGGAGCCTTTGATGGATTTAAGTTCTGGAACATTGACCGCCTTCAAGTTCCATTTTCGATATGCTTGGCTTTCGCCTTTTGGAATAAGGTCTTTTACCAAACTTGCATTGGCCCATTTAATCTTAAAATCCCCTTCGCTTTGATTCCAATCCGCGGTACCATCATCCAATGATTCAAAGCTTTCGTTATTCGACCACCGACCGTAGTGGCCCACTCTTATGTCGGTCGACATTTCAAGATCAGGGGTGCAAATTTCAATCTGCGGAAGACCTTCGAGATCTGCGGCAACCTCCCACGGACTTTTGTCCGATTGTACATGTATATAATAAAAGTTACGATGAGATTTTTCGGTCGACATCGGATACAGAGGCTCGCTCAATACCAAATCGGGAACCAAACTGAAGGCGTTCGCTTTCCAGTCATTTTGCATTTGCTTGACCCCGGATAATTGAATCTCAAAATATTGTATTTTCGAATTGGAACTTTCGGAACGGTTCATAGCATATTGATTAGTTGAAACACTATTATTTTCGGTCGAAGAAGTATTTACATTTTCATTGGCAACTAAATTCTCCAGTAAATAGGCCTTGTGCTCTTCCATGGCCTCTGAAACGGGTATTTTATTGATCATGTTCAGAATGCTGCTTACCCGAATACCTTCATTGCCCATCCAGTCGATGACATTATCGTTATCGCCCGGTTGTACCACCGACCCGTCTTTCCGCAACCATTGCCCGTGCCGGTTTTTTCTCGGTACGCCACTATGGTGCAGGGCGACAACTTCACCCGTGCCAAGCCCAAGCACCATACTACCCGAAGAGCCGGGTAGGGTGTCTGATTCGTAGATAAGAAAGTCGTCCTTTAGCACCAACATGCGAATATCTTTCATGACAATTTTTTTATAATCGCCTTTTGGATGTTGTACAATAACACAATTTTCACCGTCAATGATCTTGCCCAATTTTTTGTCCAATCGCGCTAGCGGAAACTTGGATATCGGTGTACCGGTATTCGATACCGCCCCTACGGCAACTACCGTAAAATCAAGGCCGCTATACGGATCATCGGGGTCATTCTTATAGCTCGAGGTGACAAAAAACTCTTCGGGTAGCAGATTAAAACTTTCCGACTTGCCCGGATTACCATCCTGGTCAAGTTCATAATTGAACTGTATGGTAGAATTGCTCGCCGCTTCAGGACTGGTGAGCACATGATTATTGGTTAGGATAAGATTGGGTGCAATCAGAAAACCGGTACCGTAACCGGTATTGCCCAATCTCGAATTGGTCGTAATTCGCCCTACTGCCTTAGACAGTTGTACAATCCGTTGAATAATACGGATGTCTTGAAAATTGGCCTCACCATTGATACGTTCTAAGGCTTGCAATGCGGCCGTTCCTTCACGGGAAATTCTGTTGGACAGTCTTTCTTTGTCGGTCTGAATCTCTGACAATTCGACTTTACCCTGACGTACATTGGTAATATCCGTTTTTATTCGGTCTATGTCGCCTAAGACACTAGAATAATTTGAATGTGCCTGTTCGGCCAGGTCTCTGAGTGTATCGTCCATAACGGCTTGGTGTTTGACTGGTTTTGTTTTACTGTTTATGGTTGTACTAGTATTATGAAAACCACTAGGATACCATAATTTTAGCATAGTTTATTTGAAACTATCCACATTTTCGTGTACCATAATTAACTAGTATAGAAAAAATCTGAGCATCAGTAAAACCAATAAAATGAATTTTGTCACTACTTGGAGGGGGAAGATATTTAGAGAGTCTCGAAACTATATCTCTCTGATTACAAAGTACGAATATTTTCTGATTTTTTGGTAGGGGAAATCGACTTATTTTGGATTCAATACGCAGGCATGGTACCGGTTGGAAATTATAGTAAATTTATATTTATTCGAAAGTCATTTATTCCCTTCTCAGTTATAACTTCGATGGGACTGGCGGTGGGAATAAAAAAGCCTTAAAATATCTAAATACAAGTTATTCGAGAAGTAGATTATAGTCTTCTCAATCTTTTCTCTCCGCATTGCAAAATCGCCCATGCGGGAATTTTTTTGTTTCTAATAATTAAGGAGAATATACTAGCCAGATTATGTAATACGTCGAAGTACAAATCCGTTTTCTTTTTTATAGGGAAGGGGAAAGGTTTGGGGCCAAATTAAATATATCAAGGGAAAATATGATTTTATATTCTATATCAAAGCGTAATCCACCGTCATTTGAAAGAGGGAAAACTAACTAAATATGAATTCTATAAGATTTTTCATGCAAGAGTTTGCTTTTCAACTAAAAAATTGACCTTTAATCGATAACCATGTTTTTTGTTTTAACATTTTGTATCTTTCTTCCTACTTATTTTAACCAAAACCAATAATTTAAATGTCAACTGAAATTGAACAAAAAAAAGAACTAGTTAAAAAAGAAATTGAGGCAAAGAAAGACCTAATTGTAAAAGAAATAGATAGGCATCTAGAAGGTTTTGAGAAAAGAAGAAAATACAATAGAACGAAGACATTTACAACTCACATGTTGATTATTCTTCTAGGAGGGTTAGTTACTTTTTCCAATGGACTTGGAAAATTTGAATTTTTCGATATTGAAATGGCTGAAATAACTCAGATTATTTCTATGATACTAGGAGTAATAATCACGGGAATAGGTGCATATAATGGTTTTTTTAATAATAAACGGTTTTGGGTTGTTTATACATCTACAACAAATGGCCTGAAAAAAATCAAAAGTGATTTAAGCTACTATATAGCAGGGAAGCCGGTTCATGACATAGATTTGAATAAACTACAAATAATAAAAGATAAGATTCAAGAAGTTCTTGATGAAACTAATAGTGAGTGGGCCTCAGTAAGAAATAATTAAATTTATCCAAAACGAATATGAGTAGCAATTCTATCAATGGATTTTGGAGTAATTACATAGCCAAAACAGACGAAAGTAAATTAAAAACATTGCCATTTTTCCATAACACTGAAATGTCCTCATTTGAGAAAGTGGAAAGTAATCAATGGGTTCTAAATTCAAATATAGATGATAGATTTCACCAAGGTAAAAAAATATTCTTTTTTTATGGAAACCCAGTATATTTCAAAGAAGGCTGGGATCGTCCAATAGTTATGGGGGTGAGCTTTAAAAATTTAAAGCAAAAAGAATCTCTCTGCCCAACAGATACTGGGCTAGTTATGAATCTCGTCGAGAACAAAAAGTTAAACTTTTCAAAAAAGGGTAGAGATTATTTTTACGATAATCTAGTTGAAAGTGTTAAGCAAGAAGAACTTATTCCCACCATTAATAAATACCTAGAGAATTGGTTCGGTACTGTCGATAACTATTGTTCGGGATTCCTCATGAAAGACCCTGCTTATGAGCCTAAAGATTGTCACTATGAACATCTTGATTTTGTCACGCATAGCCCAGATAAATTATTCAAAAAAGAGTTTCTAAAAAAAAATAATTTGGATTTTGATAAAAGAAGGCGCTCAGTAGAGCTTGCAATTGGTGGAAATGTAAATTTACTAGTTTGCCAGATTTCCTTCATTGGTATCCCCAATAACATTAGAGATAAAACAATGAAGGAAAGAATTTCCTTTGAATTAAATATCGAAGATCCGGAGAGAATATATGAGTATGACTTAAATGATGAATATGGGTGTCCGATTAGTTTAAAGGATATTATGGCCGATTGTATTAAGAGTTACCACAAGATTTATGATATTAAATCTAAAATACCCAAATTATAATGGCTCCAATTTATAAAAAAAAACAGAGCATACTATTTTTGATAGGTTACATAAACCTATTCAAAAATAAAACTGGATTTTCTTTCCCAGTTTTCAGAATCGATGGTATTATCTATATGCAAGACGGTAACGATTTGGACAAGCCTTCAAAGGATTTATTAAAGAAAAAGAATCAATTTTTTCATGAATTTAGCGAACCTCACAGATTAAAACATAACCTTGAGAAGGAGCGCCTTAGCATTTTTGTCTATAACGGAGGTCAAAAACACGTTTTGATTTCTAATATGAAGCCCGAATCATTAGATAAAATATCAGAGCGACATTTGACGGAAATGGAGCTTAGAGAACTACGATTCTATAGAAGTAAAAAGGCTGTTTATCTTGTTTTAAAGGATTTAATTGGAACTATTAAAAACTATTCGCCTGGTAGCGAAAAAGTTGAAAGACTTTATCAATCCAGTAAAACGCTCTTGAATTCATCTGGTTCATTCAATATTAATGTGCTTGAACTTTGGTTCGAAAACACAAGTTTTTTTGAAATCGTATTGGATAAGTCCCGTGAAAACTATAAAATTTTGAGTGTTTGGCTATCGCTCGTAAGGTTTCAAAAACTGTCAAGAAAAGATCAAATTTACATTCATTCGGATATTTTTCCTCAATTGATAACACAGGGCGACAATCGCTTATTAAAATTGGTCTATTACTTAGCAATAAAGCACAAGAATATCAGTATATCTCGCGAATTGTTCAAAATCGACTTTAATAATAAAATGGAACTTATTGTGGAGGTTTTGGAAACCATCCACCGGTTAGAATTACAGAAAAATCCTTATTGCACCGAACATATCAGTTTTATTATCACCTCTCTCGAAGATTATTTTAAAACAATTCCTTTAAATGAGTATAAACCAATAATGAAATCAAGATTGGAAGAATTACAAAGAATTCTTGAAGAAAGGGAAATTTTAGAGTCTTTCCAAAAGTTGATAGGTTCTAACCTACTGCCTTTGGTAAATGATGAGTTCGATGGTCTTATAGAACATTACTGTAATAGGAATAACTAAATGACAAAGAAAAAAGGCAAAAAGGAGTTGGGAGAATCTTTGCTTTACGAATTAGGCAAGGAAGAAATCAATCAAATAGTTTCCGACCACAAGTGCTTTAATGAAATTGAATTCACTTTTTTCATAGACGCCAATGACATCCTTTCTTACATTGATCCTTATAACCTTATTTACCCGGACGATGAAAGATTTTTTAAAAACAATCTGGCAGATAGTTTTTATGCCATCAATTCTTTACTTAATTATAAGTCTAAAAGCGTTTATTTACTCAAAGAATACGCCGAGGAATTTAATCTCCACAAGAAAAAATTTAACGAAATATCCTCAATATCAATTGATTTTCAAAATTTGTTACGAGAATTGGACAGTAAGGAAACATCCAAATCCGTTCATGAAAACGATGAAAGGTTAAAAAAACTTATATCTGAAAGGTTTTCGGAAATATATTTTATCGTTTCGAGAAGAGACAAGGCTTTTTATGAGTTGTATAAAGCTGCCTTCAGTGATGGTAAAATTCAGGATCAGCACCCACTAGAAAAATATTACTTTGAAGAAGACAGCATTTTCAAAGATGAAGACCACTCAAATAAGATTAAGCAGATATATGATTTGTTTCCTTCTACAGGTTACAGCAGCTTAGTCGATTCAATTGCCATATATAAAGTATTTCTTTTGAATCAATTATCAAGACATGATATCCGTTATATATACTTCTCCTCTGCCCAAAAAAGCAGAATCGTATTGGATGGACTTATGAAAAACCTTCATCTTGGGGAATGGAAATGGCTAAGAGAAATATTGGAGGACAGTCCAGGTGAAAAATTATGTTTTTTCAGAAACAAAAATTACTCTTTTGGTTATGTTATCCACAAAATCCTTTTTAAAAAAACCAATAATGCCCAAAAAGTTTTCGAAGAGTACTGCACCTTAAAAGGCAGTAATAGCGTCATTACCGAATTATTGAATAAAACTAGGGAAAATATAGAGAACCTATCTATATTTTCCGACTGTAAATTGAATGATTACGAAATCCATCATTCCGTTAAATCTAATCAAAACATAGAACGTCTTTTTAATAAGATTATTTCTTTGAGGGAAAGCATAGGTAAAACAAAAAAAATAGACATTGTTGAGGAAGAGATTTTTGCTTCTGGCCTCGTTCAACATCTCTATAATTTTTCCAAGGAAAATGAGCTCATAATAAATAGGGGAAAGGACAATATCATTTCCCTAATGAATACTATACCACCTCTTTTTGTCCTCAATGATTATTTAAATTGGAATTCTGGGGGACACAAGGCTTATAAATCGAAAGTAGAAACTCTAATACTTCACGCTTGCGTTAATACTTCTGAGACCCTTCGAATCAGCCGTGAAGCAGCACTTAAGTTATTCGACGGAGACACGGGCAACAATACGGAGATTAATAATTTATTAATAATTTTTTTACTAATACTAATTAAGTATGAATCCATCGAGAAAAAGGACAGCGACACAATAGCATATGAATTGAGTGAAAAATTTGAAAATCAACTAAAGGGAAAGTTAAGGCTTTATGAGCTCGCTGCTAACGATAATCGAAAACAAATAAAAAGGCTTGAGTATATCTTAAGGGAACTTTATATTCTGAAGATGTGGGCCATAAGAAGAAAAGGTGAACCGTTTAGCAAAATAGCATTATTGAAATCCAAGGGTATGCACGAAGATTTAGGCAATACCTATCCAGACGACTATAGGTTTCAGTTTTCATATTTTCTGACTAGAGCTAGTTGGCTATATCAGATAAAGAACCTCAATAAATCTGAGGATGATCTTAACGAAATAAATCAGTATGTTGAAGAAACAATCCGCATAGGCACTAAGGCAATTAATCTAATTTTTCCGATAAAGAACATTACAGATGATTTTTATTTAAGCTATGCGAATAGAACAATTTTTAACAGCTTAAGTTTTATGAACTGTGTTAGATTGGATTTGTTGCTTCTACAAAATAGAAATCTAAAAAAGCACTCTAAAAAAAGTCGCGAACTGCTTCAAACGATTTTAAAGTATAAACACTTAAGAAAGAAGAAAAAGGCAAATTTTGAGGATACCTATGAATCACTAGTAAATTATCAACCTGTTTTTGCATATGTCGAGTCTTATATAGAATATCTTGAAGCTTGTATGAAAAGTACTGGTGTAAGCGAAAAACTGGGCTTTGCGAAAGAGTCTATTGAAGGGGCAATTAACCTTCTTAAGAAAGATAAAGGGCATAGACCATTCTTTTTGAACTGCTGCCAACTACTTTCTGAAACTATAACGAAAAAGAGGGAAAATACAGATATTAAATATGAAAGTTTTATAATGAAGCTTTAGGCAAAACTTAGAACTTATAGGCTAGGCTATGCCATAACAAATTCAAAGTGGCCGTAGGAGATTACTTGACTGTAATCATTAAAGTGGATTTATCTCAAAACAACCAAACATAGCAAGAATAATAACTTGAATTAATTTCTTGCCACGTGTTTAGGCGTTAAGTTCCTACGTACATTAATCTTTTTCATCGATTTTTTTCGTTAAATCTTGAAGAGAGTCCCAAAAATCCCATAAGATATCTGGCACATCATCATTTGAATCTTCAATTTTTATTTTTTTGATACCATTATTTTCTGGCAAAAAAAGTTCCAAAGTCTGAAAATCAGCACTTCCAATAGGGGCAGAGAAAATTGTATCCATATTTTTTAGTTCGCTATTTAATTGAAGTCCAGAGCTAATATCTTCCAACTGCTCTTTTGGAACAGACGTAATACTCCCATTTGGATGACGAATATCCCCATTTGAATAAAAAATCCATTCCCTTTCGAAGGGCAAAATACCTCCAGAAATTTTTTGACTAAAAATAACTTCCTTTGAAGTGTTATCTTCTGTTAATTGAGTTTTGTCTTTCTGCATACTATTAGAATTGTTCGTCTGATTTTGTTCTGATAAACCCTTACAGTTTAAAAATACTGCAAAAATTACAAAACCATGTAAAATTTTATAATACTGTAATTTACAATTGGACATATTAATATACACCTACAAGTTTCCAAGCTCTACGCAAAAGTAAAAATTCTCTACTTTTATTACCGAATCTCGTATATGCTTGATTTAATGTTTCATCTGCCCACTCAACAAAAGTGGCATGAGGGTTATTAATACCTTGAAGAGCGTCGTACCACACATGTCCTGCCTGGTCCCATGATTTTCCACCAAGCATCATTGAATAAAGATAAAAAGCGTGATTTGGAATACCTGAATTAATATGTACTCCTCCATGATCTTCAGAGGTTTGAACATACTCGTCCATATGATAAGGTTGTGGGTCTTTGCCCAATAAAGAGTCGTTATATGCCATTCCTGGAGCCTTCATTGAACGTAACGCATCACCATTGATACTGGGTCCAATGATTTCAGCACCTACCAACCAATCTGCATCCGAAGCCTGTTGGTTTCTCTTATATTGCTCGGTTAAACAACCAAAAACATCAGCGAAATGTTCGTTTAAAGCACCCGATTGATCCCTATAAACAAGCCCTCCTGAGAATTGAACAACTCCATGACTTAACTCATGACCAATAACTGTAAGGGATCTGGTAAGAGGTTCAAAGAAACTCCCATCGCCATATGCCATTTGAGAGCCGTTCCAAAATGCATTATCATAATTTCGTCGATGATGTACTGTAGAAATTAATTTCATACCTAAACCGTCCAAAGAATTTCGCCCATAAATTTCAGCATATAATTTGAAAGTGTCCCCGGCACCATCATAACCCTCATCTACTTCACGGTCACCGGAAGGGGCATCTCCCTCAACTCTAATCAGTTTGCCTGGAAGAGAAGCTTTTTTATTCCCATCATAAACCTCCCTATCTGGAGTTAAAGGACCATTTCTGGTAAACATTAGTTCCGCCACCCTAAATCCTCCAATGGGTGTTTTGTCATTTCGTTCTTCTCGAACTATTTCTGCTAGTTTTTCTAAATTTAGTGCTTCTTTTTTCTGTTTATCTGTTCCCCTCAATTTTATTGCCTCTAGCATATGAGGTGGCATTATACAGTGGATTGAACAATGGTGATGATTGTGCTTTTGAAGAGTTCTCATTTTGTTGAATTTTAGTTAATACTCACATATTACGTTCATGAATTATGTTGCCTGGTTTAGGAAGACCAATCTGGATTAAGAATTAGCTTTACTGCCAAGACTTTGAACTCTATTCTTAATATTGTTAGCTAGTGCTTCAACTATAGTTTTTGAAAAGATTGAGAAAATTGTTGCCCAACCCCAAAGCAGTAGATAATCTGTTCCACTCGAAAATTCCAATATATCACTATCCGCCATACTTAGACCCAAAATGGAAAGAGAAGAAGAAATTATTCCAAAAATCAAATTTGCGAAAATATCATTACTGCCTTCCTGATTATCCTTTATAGCATTGATGTGAGAAATTAGTTTTTCTGATAAATGCTTTAAATCCGTGCTTTTCCTTTCTAAAACTGTTGTATTCTCAATCAAATTTTTCAAAAGTTCATCATCACGATTCTCTGCAGGGATTAGACCCATCACGCCAGAATCTGGAATAGATTCTTCATAAACGTCTTTTTTCAAATCTTTGGTTACTTCCTGCGTTTTATTTGCTATTTCTACAGCTTCTTCTGCAGTTTCTAACAAAGAATCTAGATCTGCATAATAACGACGTGCGTACCCTCCAAGAATTCCGGCTACAAAAATTATCAAAAAAATCAGAGGATAATTAACCGTTGTTTCTCCTTTAATAACATTAAATTCCAGGGTTCTGATTTGATTATTTTTAGCATCAATTTTTTCCTTATACCTTGGTAAAATTTTATCGCTAACTAATTTCTTAGAAGCGATATCGACATTTGGTAAGTTTATCTCCTTCTCATCATCAACTACTACTTTAGAGAGGGTATTTAAAATTTCTAATTTTGAATCTTCCTCAAGTAGAGCTTTCAAATCTTCATACATCTTTTCATCTGCTTTTCTTCTTTCCAGCTCCTTACTATCTACCCTTTCGCTGATATGGGAGGTCGGATTTTCGAAGAAACTAACAAAAAATTGATTATTCCTTAAAATCATTATTAGTACAATAATCGAGATTACAAAAACAATTAAAATCTTATGAGAGTTTTTCTTTTTTGACGAATCCATAATTGACTATATATAATTAGTTAATTTTTCCTTCGAAAATTTAAATGAAATAGACCTGTTATAATTATTGAGCAGGTAAGTTTTTGGCTGTTCAATAATTTCAACACCTTCTATTGCCGGTGTAAATCTTAGGCCCGTAGCAAACTCTATTGACTTTACATCTACTATATAGGGAACCAAATCTTCATCCAAATCAGCGAAGGGGTCTTTTACTATGGACAGTGCCTTTACCCTTTCGCTTGGAAAGTATATGAAATCTAAATGACGAAGTATTTTCTCTTGACTTAATACAAAGCCGATACGACAAAGCTTAGAATCTTTTAAATAGTAAACTATTTTCCAAAACTTTAAAGGCACATAAAAACTTTGTTTCTTTTTTGTCTCAGCTCCGTTGTAAAAAGCTATCGGATCTGCTTCGTCAAAAAGACAACCTGAAAAAACTGAAACCTTGTTATTCACTTCCGAAACAACGTAGGACTCTAAGTCTTTCCAATCACCTTGGTTTAACAAGTAGTGTTGTGGAGCAATATTGGCAAAGAAAAAGGTATCTTCTGAAGCTTTTTTTGCAATTTCCTCTGTTTCCCACTGGGGATATTCCCTCCTAATTACATGTCCGCGATCAAGTAAATTTTTATTTCCAATTGTTGGATGGTCGTTTTCTTTACTTTTATAAAAGTCATGACCTATTTGAGATGTTTTTTCTAAATTCTCAATATCTTTCTTAAACGTATTGGGTCTATCTACTTTAATTCTTTTATCCAAAGTAGGGATATTACAAGCGCAGTACAGTGCAAATTTTCTAGGCTTAAAAAAGTAGGTGCTAAAATGAATGTACTCAATTATGTTAAATTCATCGTGGTCACTCCTAAATGGTAACTGAATTTTGAACTGATTCCCTAAAAACTCATTGTTGAAACCCATGTTTATTAATTATTATTCTACGTTAATACTTATTTCTGAAATAATTATATCTCCACTATCATCTTGAGAACTTACGCGAATAAAAACCGGTCTGGTAACGTCAAAATTTCCGGAATCGGCAAAAAATATAACACTAATCTTACCCTCACTATCTGTAACTGGCTCTGACAAACCCGTAAACCGACCTACTTCTTCCTTCATACCGATATCGTCTAATTGAAAGGCATCAAAATCTGCGCGAGTCCCAATGCTAACCTTGCCAAGATCTCGTAGTAAAAAGGCATTTAAAGTAATGCTTTTATCTACCTCAATACGTACGGCAGAAGGTTCTAGAATTATCTCGTCAGGATAAGCACGTTCTAAATCTAAGGGCCTATCATCAAATATTGTGTTGGATTCTCCAACTGATGCCAAGAAAAAAATTCTCTCCAATGCATTTGGCACTTCATATTGTAAGGTTGCTACGTTTTCTTCATTAATGTTTACTATTCCTTCCGTTGCATTAACGCCCAAAAATTTTCCTCCGCCGGAGTTCTTAAAAGTTACTTGGTTTAATTTTTCTTGATTAAAGTTTACAGTTGCAGCTAAGGTTAAAATTGTATTGCCATCGGCCAATACAGGTGAATTCAACTCATTGGACTGTTCATCTAATATTGCAAGTGTTACCACATCTTTTACACCTATAAGTTTAAGTGATGATTGGGCCATAAAGACCTCTTCTCCTGAACCAATTTCTGCAGTAAAATACACCTCATTGTCACTTAATGGTAATCGAAATAGTACATCGGCTATACCTTCGTTGGTTACACGTTTTGTCTCGCTATTTTTCCCTGTCTGAATAAAAATCCCATCCGTGGCATTAAAAGTTACATCGCGAAATTTCACATCCGCATTTGCCGAAATTACTGCTATAACACGAACTACTGTATTTCCATCTCCTAGTTTATTTTCAATTTCTGAAGCGGTATCTTGATGTTTAACCGTAAGTTCAATTATTTTTTCATTGGGTACAATCTCTGTTTCGATACCATCGCAAGAAGATAGCATTATTGAAAAGACAATAAAACATATCAAATTAAACACCAGTTGATATGACCTCGCAATACTTTTTGTTTTCATCATAATATTTAAGGTAATCTGAACCACTATGCTTCAATAAAACTTCCGTTGTAAAACGAATCGATTTTATATTTTTTAATTCCCGTTCGGAAGTATACTTAAATGTAATTGAAACCTCTTTTCCATCATTAACTTGAGAATAATCACCTCTAAATAAAACTAGTGATTTATAATCATCTGTATTTTTAAAAAAAACACCTGATTCCTTGTCAAGGCTAAGTTTTAAACTAACACCACTCAGAGGTTTGACTGTTCGAATCCGGATATAAAAGGTTACATCATCGCTTATCGATCTGAATTTTTTAGAAGTATTATATTCAAAAAATTTAATGCCTTTTAGCTCTTTCCTATTGACAAGTATTGTTAATAATTTATTCATGATTTAAAATTTAAGGGCTCTTAAACAAAGTACCTATCAAGCCCAACGCATCCTTCAATTTAAAATCAATATTAATTGAGATAAAAGGTGCTCCCTTTGATACGTTGTCTTTTACAATTGGGTTTGAGCTTTTTTCTTCATAAAAAAGCACCCCCCCATTAAACCTTACCACTCTGCTAAAGCGCCATCCTAAACCAATGAAGGGAGACCCAAGAGTAGTAAGCTTCTCATATCTATCATCATTGTAATTCCCAATCCGCTGCGCTATTCCAAATGAAATGCTCGCATTTTTTAAAACCTTATGTCTCCAACCTTTATAATCTCTTATTTTGGTATTTCTATTTACCGGAACCAAATGAAAATTTACCGATTGCGCAATAAAATGCGATTCAATTGTAGGAGCAAATAAATAGCCTAAATCGAGACCGATATAAGGTGTTTCCTTTTTATCTATTACAACGGTTGTAGATATGTCAATTACATTTGTCCAACTTGTAAAAGTTTTTTCCAAAATATTTCCGAGCTCAGGTTTTACCTCCGATAGTTTTATAATCTCCTGTAAATCATTAATTTCCTTTGCTACCACAATAATCTTAGTCAAATAAGAGCTAATTTCCTGTATATCCTTTAAATGAACAATGTTGTTACCCTCCAAGTCTTTAACATCAATCAAATTGTCAAATCCTTTTTTCAACAACTTTAAAGTTTCTACATCAAATGACTTATCCAGATAAGAATTTGAAAATTGAAAATCTTTATCTAATATCTTAAATCTTCCAGTAATAGCACCAAATAGTTTACCTCCCAGAATATCCTCTAACGAAGTTATCTCTGTCTTGTTAATGTTCAAAGATTCCCATTCTGAATCTTGATGATAATCTTCTATCAGGATTTTATATAAATCTTGGTAATAAAAATTCGAAGACGTCTTTGAATCAATCAATTCACTTTTTTTTCCTGGAGTTGCAGACTCTCTCACAAAATTTTCAAAAGCTAGAATTATCTTTTCTCGCTTGAGATAGATTTTTTTTAAAAAGTTATATCCTAGTGCATCCACCGGGCTTGTTTTAAGAACATTTAAGTATGCATTTCCTATTTCTTGAATTTTTGTTCCATATTCGTTAATGTAGGTCTTAATTTTTGGCAGGTCATTTAGTAAATCTAAATTTCCTAATTTTTTAGTTGCATCTTCATCAATGAAAATTATCTTATCCCCAATTCTTTTTTTAATTGATTGCCCAATTTTTTCTCTTAGACTTTCTAAATCTTCATCAAGAGGATATGCATTTTTATAAGTTTTGTTTATTTCTTGGCCTATTTCCCCAGAAAGACTTCTAATATCTGAATCACTTAGCTTAAATGGTCCTATGCTTTCAAGATTTATATAATACTTTTCGTTGGGGTGAAGAGCCGGGAAAGGATTAAAACTTACTGGATAATCATTTACCTCTTTTTTATTAAAAAGAAAGGTCCCGTCATCATTAAGTACTGCCTTTTTATCGATTAAGTCGCTTTTAGTAATAAAATAATGCTTCCAACTTTTGTACTTACTTTTTGCCGTGTAACCTCGTATACCATATGAAACTTTTAACCCTGTGGTACCTAACTTGAAATCCTTTATTTGTAGTATAAACTCTTCATCAAAAGGTATGTTGGCAACGTCTGCATCCAGAATTTTTGCTTCTTTCTCCTTTATAGTAATTATTACTTTGCTTTTTATTTGGCCAAATAAATGTCCTAATGGACTAATAGCCACAAGAGCAAAAAGCAAGATGGATTTTTGTTTCATGACGAAGTATGATTAGTTTGGTAATTAATCATTAAAGTATTACTTCTATAGCAGCAAAAACTCTATAGAGGCCGGGGGAGAGAAAATATTGTAGGAAAAAATAAATTAATTTAAGGGGCAAGTATGACAGAAAAGTAATGATAATTTTTTAGAAAAAAAATATTTTTCTTGAAAAAAATGATTTATACTTATTCCTTCTGGTAAAAAAGACGTGATTTCGGTAAAGTCACCTATTCGGTGAGCAAAAACAACTTACTCTTTGAAAACCCCTACATACAGGCTATTTGCGAGATAGGTTCTAGTCTCCCCGGCTCCCCGGCTATGAGTTGAACGAAATAATGGCGAATTAGAACGTACAGTCCCACTAACAAAAAGCTAAAAAAATCACCAAAACAAAAACAGAAGCTCACCCAACACCCCTACCCCATCAACTTCTCCTCAACAACCTTCACCCCATCCAAGGCCTTAACCATCTCCGCCGCCTTCTTAAGCAAATCACGGTTTTTAAAAAGCAGATCGTCTCGGGTAAGCTGGCATACTTCGTCAGGCACGATACCCAAATCTTCCAGAGGCACACCACGATTAAGGCCATTTCTTATGGTACGACGAATGGCTACCCGAATATCCGCTCCGTATTCCAAGGGCTGGAAAAAAGAAGATTTGCCGGTTTCATCACGAGTCAGGTGGTACAAGAGGGAGTGTGTCCAGACATTGGCACCCCCGGCACCGGTATTTTTGTGTACGCCAATAATCTTGCCTATATTTTCATCGCGAAAGCCAGCCGCAAAAATATCGCTGGCACTGTAACAAAGGGCATCTGTGATCAGCACCACCTTATAATTTCGTTTGGCCCGTAAGCTTTTAAGCTCCTTAACCGGGGTGATGGGATAACCAATGGAAAAAGCGGTACCCGTATGCCGAATATTGGTCAGGGTCGCATTCCATTTCGATAAATCGAGCTCGCTTATAGTTGTGGACGGGGAATGGATACGGCAAATAGCCTCTGTTAATTCGGAGTTGACAAATTGCGCATTTTGCGGGGTAATGAGTTCCTTTTTAAGGGTTTGCAAAACGAATTCCGATGCCCAGACATGTCCACCGCCATTGTTGCGAATATCAACGATAATTTTATCCGTTTTGAAAGATTCCAACAACTGTTTAAAATATAGGGCGAATGCTTTTGGGCGAGTCGTATTAAAACTATAGATCCGAATATAACCGACATCATCGGCAAGTACCATTGTCTTAAAATGGGCCGAAAACTGGGCTTTGTCCAGTGCCTTACTACTTTTCAACTTTTCTTGGCTGGCACTTAAGGCGTTTCTGGCCACTTTGGGCGCAAAGAAATGCAATTTGGTCTTATGTATCAGTTCGGTGGTGTAATCGTAACCGGCACAGGCACTCAATTTTGAAATTGCCTGGTCGTTTTCAAGGTCGTCCCAAATTTTGGAATGCACCGATCCGACCAACCACTTGAACTTGCGGTTCTTGGCCCGACCCTTACCATCGATATAGCGCACGGAAACCCAATCTTCTTCGGGCGGCAACATAACGGCCAGCGGACGGAAAGTCAAACTATCAAGACCACGTGCGAAACGCGCCTCATCATTGCTACCCGCATGCTTTTTGGCATTGTTGAGAATCGCCGTTTCAATGGCGACCCCATTCCAATGGGTAATCGGAACCCCGGCCGTAAAAGTGGCCGACGGTGTACCCAGTATTTTAGAAACCATAAACTTGGGGCCTTCATTATCGTGATATTGCTCGACGAAAAAGGGAAGAAAGGCCACCTTATCCTTAAAGGGTATCGGCAATTGATACATGGTATGCAAGTCGCGTAACGAATTGAACACTTCGATAATACGCTCGTGAAAACGGAGTTCGCCTTCGTTCTCATAGATACCCGCCAAGAGTTCTTGTTTGACTACCTCTAAACGCCTAATCGGATTGGAAGCATATAAAGCGGTCTTCTGGGCCAGATGTACATAAGCCATTTCGAGTACGCGAATCGCTTGGTCGATTACATTTATCTTATCGCCCATGCTCATATAGCCTTGGGTTTTTCTAAAGTTTACCAAGTTTACCACATATTCGAATTGTGAACCGGTGTTGAATTTGGGCTGCACCTTATCGCGTATGGCATCAGCGATACGGATTTCCTGACCGTAATAAAGGGGTAACCCCGTTTTTATATATTCGGGCAGGTTGCGTTGCCGCGCCAACTGCCTAAAATGCCCGGAATCTTCCAGCACTGTAGCCTTGTCGAGTTTACGTTGTTCAATAATCAGTTCTGATAGTGGAGTGGCGGCATCGAATATCGGTCCGGCAGAATCGACGCCCCCAAATGGAAGATGGTGCCGATGGTCATGATCTTCGTGTTCGGGTTCAATAAACCAGAACGAGTTGTTACCATCCGCAGAAGCGGCCCCACCAAAGATACCCAGCGTACCATTATTCTCTAGCTGTCGTGTCAGTGCAGGTAGGTTTTTCATACCTTCCTCCAGCGTTTTACGGGCCGTAGTATAGTCCAAGTCCACTTCTATGGGATTCTCTCCTAATGTTTCATCAAGGTAGAGGTAACGTGTTATCGTACCCAACTTTGTTTTTTCCACGGAAATATCGAATTTCTTCATTAGACGCTGCTGTCCGCAACGGGGAACTCCGCCGATGACCGTCCAGATTACGCTCGATTCGCGCGCTTCGACCAAGCGCTTATATTCGTCTTCGCCTTTTCCGGACAGAACGATAAAATCCGCTTTTTTTTCGGGAGCCAATGTACCTAAATGATCTTGCCATTTCAATAATTGGGCGGCGTTTGTATTGGTCATCCGACACAATTCCTCATCATTGAAAATGCCTCCTTTTTGTTCACTGACGAGTTTCGCCACTTTAAGTTCTTCAAGCATATTCTTGCTCCCGCTGGGTGTCCAGTCCGACCCCAGTCCGATCAATACCCCATGTTCTTTAGCCGCAGCGATATCTGCGGTTACCCCGTAAAGTAAAAAATTGGACATGGGCGACCATACCATGCCCCCTTTATGTTGTCCTAAAATCCTAAAATCATCGGGAAAAAGGCCTACGGAATGAATGCCCACCAACGCATCAGTAATTGCGTAACCCATTGAACTGGGCAACTGAAGGGCCCTAAAATGCTTGTTCGCCTTTTCTTGGGTTCCTTCGGCGAGATGTAACAGGTAGCAGCTACTTTTCTTTAAACGGGCCAACAATTTATCGGCACTCTTAATATCGGCGATTTTTGTTTTGGCCGATGGTAAATCTTCGTCAACGGTGCGTTCCACATTGCGAATTACACCTTTATAAAATTTGGTGATGCCGCCATGGCTTGCCAAGGTAATTCCCTGGGAAGCCGTGACTCCCGCAAAAAGTAATCTACACTCCACAAAACGTACGATGGCCTGTAAATAGCCATCAATATGTCCCAATACCTTCAGGGGTCCGGTTATCAGCTTTCTGTACGGATCGCCACCTGCCCATTGTCCCCGATGACCATAGGCTTTGGGAACATCCCATAAGGGAATGATGTTATAGCTAAGATGGTTATGTAGTTCTATCATCCCCGGATAGAGGGTACCTCCGCAGTTAATAGCCTTCGTTTTTGAAAAACCTTCGGGTGCCGGATCTGTATATTTTTGGACGGCGATAATGGTATTCCCTCGAATGTACAGCACGCCGTCGTCTATAATTTCAGAAGTTTCATTGAAGGTGACCACCTTACCGCGTACGGCGTAGTTCACATCCGGTCCGAGTTGTATTTTTGTAGCCATAATTATTGAGGTAATTGATTAAGGATTTCGATTTCTTTGGGGGATAACGGCCGCGGATCGCTTTTGAAAACCCAATCGGGTGCGAACCATTTGTAGTAATAGGGCGACCATTGCCCATCTTCCCGTTTGGCCCTTTTGGCCCGATCCCCACTTGTGCCCTGCCACCGCAAAAAACCATAGGGCAGGTCATGTCTAGGAATTTGGGAACGGTGTCCGTCATATTCAAAACTAGCGTTTATTTCTTTTGGATAATCCAATGCGGATAATTGTGCTAACGCCTGCTGCCAACTTTGCAGCCAATTTCGCTGCGAACGGTTTTTTAATTTGACTACGGGAAGCTCCGAGTCGATTCCGGCCAACTTCCAATGTTCTTCCGCCAAGGGGCCTATGAGCAAAATGACGGAGGCATCATTGTAATCCAATATCTTTTGCAAAATTGCGCGATACATTTTTTGTACCTGCGGATGTTGTACCAAATCCATTTGTTTACTTGAGGATATGCCCGTGTCGTCTACCGGAAGACTTCGCAATATACAGTAGCGCGAAGTAATCCCCGACGCCTTAAGAAACCCTTGAAAATGCTGCCCGCTATTGCCGCAAAGGGCTCTCATGGAAAACAGATCATCGACCGATTGCGGATCGGCCACTACCAAAAGCGTAGTTTTATCGGGTCGCCCACGGTACAAGGGCATACCGCCAAGAGAGGGATGAGCGCCTACCCCTAAAGATTCAAAATCAGGCCATTCCTTTCCGGCGTAACCGCCCATGATTAATTTGAGAAAGGCTTCCGGAGGTCCGGTGTCGTAATCTTCATAATTATGAACTGGTGGTTCGTAGGGTACATCGCCTTCTTCCTCCTGATATCCTTCGGTATTCCCTGATGCCAATCCACGATAAAATGTATCGTGCCGTTCGCCTCGAGGTATTTTTGCGGACAGTTGAATGGTGCGTTGATCGTCTTGCCGCTGTCCTGAAGAAGTACCGTTTCCTAGACGCCAGCTAAGACCTACTGGCAAATCGCGAAAGGGAATCGGTTTTTTTAAAATTTCGAAGGGTACGGTAAAATCCCGTTCCATATCGGGGTCGATCGGTAACCAATCTGGATCTTGGTCTACCCAATTCTTTATTCGTGTCATCTTTTCTTTGTAATCCGCAAGTACCTTTTCCCTCATATCGGCTTGATGGAGTGCCCCGGGATGTATAATACCGATGACCTTCGCCTTCGGGGAAATCAGATGGCTGTCGGCCGTACCCAAATCTGCAATACCGTCGGGACATGTGCCCCCCAGATGTTCTATCCAAGTGCAAACGGTTTCCTTGGCGGCCGTTCCCACGGCGATAATTAGGTGTAGGTCATTTTTCTCCCGCACATAATTTAAAATTTCGTTTCGCTGCCTAGCGATAGGAGAAGCCGTATGCTGCCCCAGTATCTTGATTTTTCGTTCGGAATATTGACCGTTGATGGGATACAAAAAAGTATTTAGGAATAGGTAGCTGTAATCAATACCTAGATAATCGAGCATATGTTGCATACGACCTCCGCTACTACCGACAAATGCGCGATGGGCCAGGCTTTCATCCATCGCCCCCTCTTGCCCGATGACCAGCACTTTAACCTGGTTTTTCTTCAGTCGCCCGCGATAGTGCATCGGTCCGAAATGCCATCGAAATTTATTTTTTCCCATATAGGCCTCGGCCAAGGCTCGGTAGTTCGGAGTTTCCGAAAAAAGTCGGGCCCAACTCAAACTTTTTGGTGGTCCTGGGTCGTGTTCCCAAGGAAATCCCCTATTCTCCCAATATTCATTAGTTGCCATAGTAATTTGATTTTAAAAGGCTTAACCGCATATACGGATATATTTCGGGGGAACAAAAGTGAACGGATAGTTAGCAAACAAAACTTCGCTTAGTACAATAACATTATGATTATTCCTACACACTTACAACTACTTGTGTATGGGCAGCGGCTAATTTTGTGTAAGTAGCATCTAATTGCGTACGGATTGTTATTTTCTTCGTTTGTTAGAAAAGGATGTTCCATCTATGCGGTACGAGGGCCTAAAGCAGGGTTGCACGACAAATTTTCCTCTTCAAGGTTTTTTTTGAGCTCCTCCCTTGTTTTAAGGGAGGTGTCCGCCTTTGGCGGACGGAGGGATTATGCGTCACGATTCCGGTCAAAAAAGTAAAAAAGGTGATGCGGGCAAGTTTGCGGGCAATCCCTCCGACCCCCGCCGTAGGCGGACGCCACCTCCCTTAAAACAAGGGAGGAGCTTTTACCTCTTTTTGCTTTTTGAGACCCTAATTAGTTTCACCAGTATAGATTTAAATCCTTCGATAATCATTTGGTTTTGAGCATCGTACGACAAATCTAATGTTCTTGCAGTATCCCAAAAGTCCTCTCCCTAGACCTCTCCGAGGAGAGGGAACCGTTTCTCGGATAAATTGACCAGATAAAATTTTTAAGGCTTTTCTCTAAAAAAGAAAGTTTGTCTTACGCCCAAAACAGTCTCAACTTTTCTTTCATCGTAATTCCTTATTTTTAGAGAACTAATCCATTCATCGTAAAAGACTAAATCTACACAGCCCAACAGCTGTAAAAAATCTCCTCAAAAGAAAACCATAATGAAAAAAAGCTTGAGCTTTAGTACCTTTTTTCAATTCAATTCGCTCATACGCTTTCTTCTTTTTTTAGGAGTCTTGATTTTTATTGGTTGTCAACCGGCCGAAAACAATAGTAAATGGGATTACGAAGTTAATTTTGGAGATAATAAGGCAGAAGGTGTGCTGCAATTGGAAACTAATGGGGATTCTAAAGGGCAGCTTATATCCTATACGTGGGGAACCATCGATTTAGAAAAACTACAAATAGAAAACGACCAGCTTTCAGCAAATTTTGAGCTCTTCGGAAAAGAGGCGACCCTGAACGGAAAAATTAATGAAACGCAGCTGACGGGAACGCTACAAATCGGGGAAGAACAATTTCCATTTAAAGCATTGCCCCAATCAAAAACACCTATCGAGATAGATCGAACCCATATTAAATATAACTTGGCTGCCGCGGACCTTCCCGAATCGGAAACCGATATCGACCATGCCGGAATCATTGCCGACGAAAACCGTGAAGCACTGCAGCGTGGGGAACGTATCTATAGCTCGAATTGTGTGAATTGCCATGGAACGCCAGAGGTAGAAGGTTCGATACCATCATCCCTAAAGTTTTGGAACCAACCTTTTAAGGCGGGTAGCGATAGTTTTTCCATGTACCAGACACTTACCAAAGGATTCGGGCTTATGCCTCCACAGCCCGTTCTAACGCCCCAAGAAAAATATGATGTGATTACTTATGTCCGGGAGGAATTCGTGAAAGAAAATACCAGTGAAACCTATATTCCGAATACGCCGGGGTACTTGACCGGACTTCCCAAAGGAACTTCGCGCGGTCCGGAAACTAAACCCTACCAACCTTGGGCCGATATGGACTATGGCAATTTTTTCATCAACACCTACGAATTGGTGGACGAAGAAACCGGCATTCCCAGATATCATTCTCCGGGACCTGCACCCTACCCCGATGAAAATTATCTGGAGAACAATTTTGCTTACAAAGGCATAGCGGTTCGTTTGGACAACGGTGAAGGAGGGGTTTCGAAAGGAAAGGCTTGGATGCTATTTGACCATGACCTGATGCGTGTCGCCGGAGGATGGACCGGCGAAGGCTTTATTGATTGGAACGGCATTCTACTAAATGATAAACACGAGACCTACCCAAGAACCGTAGGAAAGTTGCATTTTGAAACTCCTGTTGGTCCGGGTTGGGCCAATCCTAAAACCGGCTCTTTTGAAGACCCTAGATTTCGGGCCAGAGACGGTCGTGCTTTCGGCCCCTTACCTAAAACTTGGGCGGATTACAAGGGTCTCTATCATTTCGAGGACAATATCATTATCTCCTACAAAGTAGGAAGTTCCGACGTACTGGAGGAACTAGGTATGGAAGAATTCGCAAATCAGCCCGTATTCACACGTACGCTGAATATCTCCGCAACTTCTTCCAAATTAAAAATGAGAGTGGCACCTAGTACGAACAAAGTAGCATTAACTGGGAAAGGAGCAAGTCTTGTAGAAGCCGACGGCCATCATGTTTTGGTTGTCGATGCAGCGACCAAAATCCAAGTCAAAATTTTTATTACTGCGTCCTCAGTCGATAATTTGGAGGCACTGATAAGCAAGTCAAACCCTCCCGAAGATTTGAAAAAATACACGACCGGAGGGGGAAAATCCCATTATCCCGAAGAGCTAACAACCACGATTACCGTTGGTTCTGAAGAAGGGCCATTTGCCATAGATCAATTGACACCGCCTTTTGAAAACCCTTGGGCAGCTAGAATGAAACTTAGTGGTATCGATTTTCTTAGGGATACCAATAAAGCAGTTGTTTGTGCCACCGATGGCGATATTTGGCTGATTCAAGGACTAACAGAAAACACAGGAAACTTAAAATGGAAACGGATAGGCTCAGGGCTTTTTCAGCCCTTGGGCATCAAAGTAATCGATGATAAAATTTATGTGATCTGTAGGGATCAATTGGTCTTATTACACGATTTTAATGGCGACGACGAAACGGATTTCTACGAGAGCTTTAATCATGACCATCAGGTGACCGATCACTTTCATGAATTTGCCATGGGCCTACAGGCAGATGCAGAAGGGAATCTGTACTATGCAAAAAGTGGTCGACATGCCCGTGAGGCATTAGTACCTCAACACGGCACCTTACTTAAGGTTAGTAAAGACGGCTCAAAGACAGAAATCATCGCCAAAGGATTCCGGGCTGCCAATGGGGTTTGTATCAATCCCGATGGTAGTTTTTTGGTCACCGACCAACAAGGTTTCTGGAACCCTATGAACCGAATCAATTGGGTGGAGGGGAAAGGGCAATTCTATGGAAACATGTGGGGCTATAACCCACCAAAAGACAGTACAGCTGTAGCCATGGAGCCGCCTTTGGCTTGGGTCGATATGGAATTTGACCGATCACCCTCCGAACTAGTTTGGGTCGAAAGCGAACAATGGGGACCTTTAAACGGAGGGCTTTTAAGTTTCTCGTATGGATACGGTAAGATTCAATTGGTGTTACATGAAAAAATAGACGGTCAGGTTCAGGGTGGGGTAATCGATTTACCGGGCATCAAATTTTTAACCGGAGTTATGCGCGGCCGCTTCAACCCCAAAGACGGACAACTATACGCCTGTGGAATGTCGGCCTGGGGAACCAATCAAATGTTACGTGGTGGCGGACTGTACCGCGTTCGTTATACAGGCAAGCCAGTAACAGTTCCTTTAGATCTTAATGTATCGGAAACCCATATTTCTTTGGATTTCAAAACCCTACTTGATTCGCAAAAGGCAATTGACATAAAAAATTATGAGATTCAGACATGGAGTTTGGTAAGAAGTAGTGCCTATGGTTCCGACAGGTATGATACTAAGAATTTGGAGATTTTAAAAGCGGAATTATCTACCGATGGAAAAAGAATCAATCTATTTGTAAAAAATCTTAAGCCCACAGACGTGATGACTATCTCATATGATATAAAAGATGAGAAAGGCAACGATCTTAAAGGTACTCTTCAGAATACCGTGCATAATGTGAGCCAAGACATACAAACATTACAATGAACTGATTTAGACTTTCTGCATTTTAGCCAACCTGCCTCGCTTGTAGCTACGGTGTACCCATATCATTTTATGGCTCCTTCCCCAGAAAGGGGAAGGTGGACCAGAGCGCAGCGAACGGTTCGGAAGGGGTGATAGCCCAAGCCATCGAGCCCAAGCACCAAATCCAACTCATCGGATCTGACCTCTTTGGACTTGCACATTTTATTCGACCTATTAGAATCACTTCACCCTTCAGACCCCTTCCGACCTTTTTATGGCAACTTGCAGTTGCCATAAAAACCCACCTTTCCTTACTCAAGGTAAGGAGCTGATAACCAATTATTTATATAATATGATGCCCCTTTCGGCCAATCAATTTGTGGGTACGCGGTAGCCGTCCGGCAGGTGGGTTTTAGCGAATGGAGAAAGTTTAAATAAGTTCAATAGGTATTCTTCTATCATGCCCCACAATTTAGCTTAATCACACTGTTTTTCGTTGAAAGGTCGCTACCAAGCCCCTAATCGTGCAAGTCTTACTTTAGACGAAGAATTTATGCTAAAGCTAAGATTCACAAGAACTTTGTATCAAAATAGACTGATATGAAAATTCTCGTTTTGAACATTAAAAAAGAGCTTACCAAAGACAATCTAATTGCGGCAATCAGCTGCTTGATTCTTTCGATTTCTATATTTTTTATCATGAAAGTGATGGGACAGTAGAGAATTCTCTTTTAAGAATTGGGCATATGTTCTGTACTAGGGTCAAATCGTCTATTTTAGAAACATTTTAAATGATCCCCAAACTCCATTTATACAAAATACTATACCATCCATACAACTATAATCGACAACTGCCTATTCTTTACTTACATTGAAGGAAATATCGCATAGAAAATATCTGTTCAATCTCTAGTTCCCTCAAAAACTAGAATTACATGGAACTTAACCCTACAACTCGCGGAGGCACCTCGAAACTTGTCGATTTCGGGGCGCATGAAATCATAGAGCGCAAAAAAGACCCAAAACCTAGGGCCTTTCAAAAATCAAACAATACCCATCCTCTGCCGCACACTAAATTGATAGGAATACCCACTATCGAAGGACTTGAATTTATCGATACCGAAAAAATTATCCGTTGCGAAGGACTCCAAAAATGTACGTTAATAGTCACTACAGAAAAGACCGATATCATCAGTTCGTACAACATCGGAAAATTCGTTGACCTTCTTGAAGAAAACGGCTTTTTTCCCTGCCATCGCTCCCACCTTATAAATCTTAAATATGTAAAAAAATATACCCGAGAAGGCTATATTTTCTTTAGTGCCAACTCAAAACCTGTACCCCTTGCAAGGCGTAAAAAAGATGCTTTTCTAAGCGAAATGAGGCATCTTTAACCTTCAACGTTTTGCAATTGCATACTTTCCAATAGTAACAAAACCAATTTCTTCTTTATTTTAACGCATTCGATATGCGAATACAATCTCCCTTCTTGAGAGGGTTATGTCCTGTCAAAAGGTATTTTTCCAAAAGGTGCAGTCAGTTATCATTTGCCCAAGTCATAAAGGGATATAATCCTATTTATTGGAAGGCTGGAAGGCTGAAATCCAGAAATGTCCTCCCTCCAGGGTCGGGGGCAAAGATTTTTTCCATATCAATTTGGTCAAATATCATTTACCAGGGCATGACCCTTGGAAGGGATAAAGGAAAGTCTTTCTACACAGAATTTTCACGAATACTAATCCCTTTTTTTACCGCTTATACCAAGACAGCTACCGCTGGTTTCAAAAAACGCCCCTTTGGTCAAATGGGTATTGAACTGCAGTGGTCATTACCCTTACCTTCAACAAAAATTGGCCAAACAACTTCATGCGAATCAAAAAAATCTATGTAGCGGAAGACATTCCCGGCGATAGGCCTGAAGAGGAAAAAGAAGATGTAAACTATGGCCTATTAAACACAGACGTGATCGTTCAGCTTGATGACGGTAACTCGTACAGGGCAAATTTTATAAGCCTCACAAAGTTGGCAAACGAATTTCAGGCGCATCAAAAACAAGTAGAGGGCCTGGCCAAAAAGTACTTTTGGTCAAAAAGCACGGTCATAGTTAATGACTTAAAAAAAGACCAGCTAATGCAAATGGTTGAATATATGATCGAAGAAGGTGACTTTCAAATGATTTTCGAGAAACTATAATACATGATAGAACAGACCTTACAGTTTATACGCACCCAACTGAGCAACGATCCCACGCTAGACCTGAACGCAAATGAAATTATTGCGGACAATCTTCATACGCTGCATACCGACCCCAACGCGGAGGGACTCTTTCTATCATTAGTTAATCTGGAAGAAGAGGCCACGATGAAGAATAAGCCGAATTACGTACGCATCAATAATCAATTACGCCGCATGGAACCTCCTATGGTGCTTAATCTTTATGTTCTTTTTGCCTTTAAACTAAGTTCGTATACAAAGAGTATAACGAAACTTTCCGAACTCATCAGTTTTTTTCAGGCCAACAAATGGTTCACCCCGAATACTGTCTCCGACACCCAATTTTTCGACCCCCCAATAAACCGTTTGATTTTCGAAATGTACAATATGAATTTTGAACAGTTAAATCATATTTGGAGCGTACTCGGGGGTAATTATTATCCTTCTGTGCTGTATAAAATCAGGGTTGTAAAAGTACAGCGCAACGAACATACCGAAGCACCTGAAGTAAATACCATTTCACTCGAAAGCCAATTGAATCTCTAAATATGGGTTTTACAATTTCATATCAACGCTTTTTTACGGTCCGTGTAAAGGAAGAAGGTTCGCGCAATCCCGTTCGAAGCTTGAAATTCGTACCGACCAACACTTGCGAAAACCTAATGAAGAGGTATCAATTGGTATTTAAACCGGTGGATGACGGTTTTGACGTATATTACAAATCCCTTCCCGAAGCATCCAAGCCCATCCCCGCTCCTATAGAGAATAATATTAAGTTTGCCTTCGGATTCAAGATTCTAGACCCCTCTTTTACAAGCAAGTACGAACCAAATACCGCAACCGTTCCTCAATTTTATCTAGATAACCTACAATCGAACGGAAGTATTACCTCCGGTACGAACCTTACGGCTTCAACAAGCCTCGATACAGGTGACCTCACCTTTATAAAACAACAATCGTTCATTCAGAGAACAACACTCCCATTGGGTGATGAGCCCAGCGAATGGCGTATCAAAGAAAAATTTGGTACAGCAACCTTGCAGACTATACCTGTGACTATTCCCACAGACCCGAATATGCCCTCTATTGAAATGAAGCTTAACGATCCCGATTTACAAAAATCAGAATATCTATCGGAGGAAGGGCCATACATACTCGAAACCGATAAACCCGACCCGGCACCCGTAACTATTTATTTGAATAATTGGGTGAAACAAAATGACTTCAATGGTGTGCTTGACCTGCATTGGAATTCCATTCAATCGAGCGTTCCCGCAGATACGGGCAAAGCCTATCAGATAATCGTAAAATTAAAATAGTACTAAAAACCTAGAAAATGGACTACAAAACACCCGGCGTATACGTGGAAGAGGTAAGTATCTTTCCGCCTTCGGTAGCACAAGTTGAAACGGCAATTCCCGCTTTCATCGGCTACACCCAAAGAGGGCCTACGACCCCAGAAAAGATTAAATCCCTAGTTGATTATGAAGCGCTCTACGGAGGTGCCGCAAACGAACTTCCAACGTTTACAATCGATGTGGCAGGCGCGATTACCGGAACGATTCCCAATACACCGGTATACAAATTATATTATGCGTTACAACTGTATTTCGCCAACGGCGGCGGACCATGCTATATTATTTCCGTTGGAAATTATATAATACCCGCCCTAGCGGCTAACGTCGATGCTACGGCATTACAATCGGCTCTAACCCTCTTAAGAAAGGAAGACGAACCGACCATGATTCTTTTTCCGGATGCCCCAGGAAATACTGAGCTGTATATAGCAGCCATGCAACAGTGTGCCGATTTGGGAGACCGTTTCACCATTTGTGATGTTACTCCGGTGGCACACCTCACCGATCCTTCCGGTGAATCTTCGGGCCCGTTTCGTGACGCCATAGGCACCAGTAATCTAATGTACGGTGCGGCCTATTATCCCAATCTACATACTTCCCTTACACATATCGCCACAGACAATGCGATAGTAGTAAATAACAATAGTGCCAATATGGTGCTGCGACATACCGAAGAGGCCATAGCAACAGACCCAACTTTAGCGGATGCATCACTTTTTCATGCAAATAATGGTGCTTCAAAAGACAAGTACTACGACATCAAAAAATTGATTGCCGATGCCACTTTAGAAATGCCCCCAAGCGGAGCCATCGCAGGGGTTTACGCTGCAGTAGATAGTTCACGGGGGGTCTGGAAAGCTCCCGCAAATGTAAGTTTGAATAGGGTCAAAAAACCGACAGTTCATCTTGAAAATAGCGAACAAGATGGTCTGAACGTAAGTGATACCGGGAAATCGATCAACGCCATTCGATTCTTTACCGGCAAAGGCGTACTCGTTTGGGGAGCCAGAACACTTGATGGAAATAGCAACGAATGGCGTTACATCTCCGTTCGTCGCTTTTTCAACATGGTCGAAGAATCGGTCATGAAAGCTTCGGAACGTTTTGTTTTCGAACCTAACGATGCGAATACCTGGATCAAGGTCAAATCAATGATCGAAAACTTCTTGGTACTTCAATGGCGCGCTGGTGCCCTGATGGGCGCGAAGGCGGAGGAGGCCTTTTTCGTAAAGGTCGGCTTGGGTGAGACCATGACCGCCGATGACGTTCTGAATGGTAAAATGATAGTAGAAATCGGAATGGCCGTCGTTAGACCCGCAGAGTTCATCAT
>ENA-ORXU01000421-ORXU01000421.1-marine-metagenome-genome-assembly--contig:-NODE-421-length-49808-cov-7.666546_pt1 | contig 49808 bp, 40 predicted proteins | sample MGYA00237869_ERZ511484 | MGnify/ENA metagenome assembly ERZ511484 | reverse complement strand
GCGATTCGTCGGCGCGATTCGTCGGCGCGGTGGGTCAGCGCCGCGGCCCCACGTGCGCGAACGCGGCGTGCAGATCGTCCGGGGAGCGTTCCCCGTCCAGGTTCAAGGTATCCTCGATGTGCTGCAGGTGCCGGTCCATCAGCTCCTGGACCGGCTTCACCTCGCCCTGCGCCATCGCATCGATGATCTCGAAGTGTTCCTGGTGCGAGCAAAGATCGTGGTGCGGCTCCCGGTACATCGCGATGATCAACGAGGTCTGCGGCACCAGCTCGCCGAGGTAGTCGAGCAGCCGGCCGTTGCCGGACAGGCGCGCCAGGCGCACGTGAAAGTCGCCTGACAGCCGCATGCCGGCGCCCACGTCCTGGGCACGCGTGCGCTCGCGTTCCTGCTCCACGCAGCGACGCAGCTCGTCCAGCGCGGCCGGCGTGGCGGCCAGCGTCGCCTCCTTCGCCACCGCCCCCTCTATCAGGCGGCGCACGCCGAGGATCTCCCGCGCCTCGCGCACGTCGGGCCGACTCACGGTGGCGCCGCGGTTGGGCTGCATGTCGACCACCCGATCGTGCGCCAGGCGCAGCAACGCACGCCGCACCACCGTGCGGCTGACCGAGAAGATCGTCGCCAGCTCCTCCTCCTTCAACTTCACCCCCGGACTCAGCCGGCGGTCCAGGATCGCATCCAGGATCTCGTCGTAGAGCCGTTCGTCCTGGGTGCGGGACACGACCGCGCCCCGTGCGCGCACCGACGGGTCGTTTCTCGCTGCACCGCGCTTACCGCTCGCCAACCACGCCTCCGACAGGTATCCGAAATACGCTCGAGTGTAAACCGCACCGCCCGCCCACCCGGTGCGGCGTATCGATTCGACGCCCGCACCGTGTCAGGTCCATCACGGAATCGCGCGCACCACAACGATGCGGGTACCATTCCCGGCACGACCCTTGCCGCCGCCACGGAGCCTCATGGCCACGAATCCGAACCTCGACGCCGACGAACTGGAAACCCGGGAGTGGCTCGACGCGCTCGACGCGGTGATCGAGCACGAGGGGCCGGAGCGGGCCCACTACCTGCTGGAGCGCCTGATCGATGCCGCGCGGCGTCATGGCGCCAACCTGCCCTACGACGCCACCACCGCCTACGTCAACACCATTCCGCCGCACCTGGAGGCCAAGAGCCCGGGGGATCCGGAAATGGAGCACCGGGTGCGCTCGATGATCCGCTGGAACGCCGCCGTCATGGTGCTGCGAGCACAGCGCGACGGCTCGGGCGTGGGAGGCCACATCGCCAGCTTCGCCTCGGCGGCCACGTTGTACGACGTCGGCTTCAACCACTTCTTCCACGCACCGACACCCGAACACGGCGGGGACGTGGTGATGTTCCAGGGCCATTCCGCGCCGGGCGTCTACGCCAGAAGCTACCTGGAGGGCCGGTTGAGCGAGGAGGACCTGGACAACTTCCGCCGCGAGGTCGATGGCAAGGGCCTGTCCTCCTACCCGCACCCGTGGCTGATGCCCGAGTACTGGCAGTTTCCGACCGTGTCGATGGGCTGGGCCTCCTTGACCTCGATCTACCAGGCGCGTTTCATGAAGTACCTGCACGATCGCAAGCTGGCACGCACCGACAACCGCCAGGTGTGGACGTTCCTGGGGGACGGCGAGATGGACGAGCCGGAATCGTTGGGCGCGATCTCGCTGGCCGGACGCGAGAAGCTGGACAACCTGAACTTCGTCATCAACTGCAACCTGCAGCGCCTGGACGGCCCGGTACGCGGCAACCAGAAGATCATCCAGGAGTTCGAGGCGGTGTTCCGTGGAGCCGGCTGGAACGTCATCAAGGTGGTCTGGGGCACGTACTGGGATGCACTGCTGGCCAAAGACACCTCCGGCAAGCTGATGCAGCTGATGATGGAGACCGTCGATGGCGAATACCAGAACTGCAAGGCCAAGGGCGGCGCCTACACCCGCGAGCACTTCTTCGGCAAGTACCCGGAGACCAAGGCGCTGGTGGCCAACATGACCGACGAGGACATCTGGCGCCTGAACCGCGGCGGCCACGATCCGCACAAGCTGTACGCGGCCTACAAGACGGCGGTCGAGCACAAGGGCCAGCCGAGCGTGATCCTGGCCAAGACGGTCAAGGGCTACGGCATGGGCGAGTCCGGCGAGGGCACCAACGCCACCCACCAGCAGAAGAAGATGGACATCGATTCGCTGCTGGGCATGCGCGATCGGTTCGGCCTGAAGCTGTCCGACGAGCAGGTCAAGAACCTGGAATACATCAAGCCCGACCAGGACAGCGCGGAAATCAAGTACATGCAGGAGCGTCGCAAGGCGCTCGGCGGCTACGTGCCGCAGCGCAAGAAGTTCTCCACCCCGCTGGAGGTGCCTGCCCTGTCCGCCTTCGACCCGTTGCTCAAGGCGTCGGGGGAGCGCGAGCTGTCGACCACGATGGCGTTCGTGCGCATGCTCACGATCCTGACCCGCGACAAGAGGATCGGCAAGAACGTGGTGCCGATCGTGCCGGACGAGGCACGCACGTTCGGCATGGAGGGCATGTTCCGCCAGCTGGGCATCTACTCGGCGGTCGGGCAGCTGTACGAGCCGCAGGATCGTGACCAGATCATGTACTACAAGGAGGACAAGAGCGGCCAGATCCTCGAGGAAGGCATCACCGAGGCGGGTGCCATGGCCTCCTGGCTGGCGGCGGCGACCTCGTACTCCACGCACGGCGTCACCTGCATCCCGTTCTACATCTACTACTCGATGTTCGGTTTCCAGCGAATCGGCGACCTGGCCTGGCTGGCGGGCGACATGCGCGCCTGCGGATTCATGATCGGCGGCACCGCCGGGCGCACCACGCTGAACGGCGAAGGCCTGCAGCACGAGGACGGCCATTCGCTGGTGCTATCCAGCACCATCCCGAACTGCGTCAGCTACGACCCCTGCTTCGCCTACGAGATGGCGGTGATCGTGCAGCACGGCATGAAGCGCATGATCGAGCAGCGCGAGAGCGTGTACTTCTACATCACCGCCATGAACGAGAACTACACCCACCCGGCGCTGCCGGACGGGGTGGAGGAAGGCATCGTCAACGGCATCTACAAGCTGCGCGCGGCCGGCGGCCCGACCCCGGAGGGCGCCGAGCCCACGCCGATGAACGCCGAGGGTCGCTACGACGAGGACGCGCCGCCGCCCAAGGGCTCCGGCAAGGCCTCCAAGAAGCGGTTCGATCACAAGGTGCGCCTGCTGGGCGGTGGCGTGATCCTGCGCGAGGTGATCGCCGCGGCCGAGATGCTGGAGGCCGACTTCGGCATCGGTGCCGAGGTGTTCAGCGTCACCAGCTTCAACGAGCTGGGACGCGAGGGCCTGGCGACCGAACGCTGGAACATGCTGCACCCGAACGACGAACCGCGCCTGCCGTGGATCACCCGGGTGCTCGGCGACGACGATGCGCCGGTGGTCAGCTCGACCGACTACATGAAGAGCTACTCGGACCAGGTCAGGGAGTACGTGCACGCCACCTTCGTGACGCTGGGCACCGACGGCTTCGGCCGTTCGGACTCGCGCGAGAAGCTGCGCGAGCATTTCGAGGTCAACCGCGAGTACGTCGTCATCGCCGCGCTGCACGCACTGGAACTGGACGGCAAGATCGAGCCGAAGCAGGTCGCCAACGCGATCCAGCGATTCGGCATCGATCCGGACCGACCCAACCCGGCGACGGCGTGAGGAGGCGAGCATGAGCAATCCGACGGACATCGTCGTACCGGACCTGGGCGACTTCAGCGACGTGGAGATCATCGAGATCCTCGTCGGCCCCGGGGACGAGGTCGAGGCCGAACAGAGCCTGATCACGCTGGAGACCGACAAGGCGAGCATGGAAGTGCCGGCCGCCAGCGCGGGAACCATCGCCACGCTGACCGTCTCGGTCGGCGACTCGGTCAACGCCGGGGACGTGATCGGCACGCTGGAGGCGGCCGGTGACGGTGCCGGCGGGGATGCCGGTGGAGATTCGGGCGGCAACACGGAGTCGCTGCAGAAGAGCGACGCCGGCGAGGACCCGCCCGGTGGCGACGCGAGCGGCGCGGCCTCCACCACCGCGGCCGCGACCGGTGCCTCGACCCCGGACGCATCGGGGTCGAAGCCTGCCACCGGCGCGTCCGGTGGCGGCGGTTCGATGGACGTCACGGTGCCGGACATCGGCGAGGCCTCCGGTGTGGAGGTCATCGAGGTGCTGGTGGCGATCGGCGACACGGTCGAGGCCGAACAGTCCCTGATCACGCTGGAGAGCGACAAGGCCAGCATGGAGGTGCCGTCGCCGGCGGCCGGCACGGTCAGCTCGATCGCGGTTTCGGTCGGCGACAGCGTCGATGAGGGCAGCGCGGTGCTCACCCTGACGCTGGCGGGCGGCGCGGATGCCGGTGCCTCGGCCAGCGAGAGCGAACCGGCGCCGGCACCGGCCACCGAGAAGGCCGCGGCGCCCGCGAAGGCAGCCGACACCCCGGCACCCGCCGCCGCGGCGTCGAGCCCGGCGGCCTCCGGCGGCGGCTCCTCGCGGGCACCCTCGCCGACCGCCCATCTGGACGATGCCGCCATACGGCGTGCCCACGCCAGCCCGGGTGTACGCCGCTACGCGCGCGAGCACGGCGCCGACCTGTCGCAGATCGGTGGCAGCGGACCGAAGGGCCGCATCCTCAAGCAGGATGTCACCGCCTTCATCAAGCAATCGATGGAGAACACCGGCACCTCGTACGGCCAAGCCGCACAGGAAGGCCACGGCACGCTGTCCGGCAGCGGCGCCGGCATCCCGCCGATCCCCGAGGTGGATTTCTCCAAGTTCGGCGAGGTCGAGCGGGTCGAGATGGGCCGCATCAACAAGCTGTCCGCCGCCAATCTGCACCGCGCGTGGCTGAACGTGCCGATGGTGACCCACCACGACGAGGCGGACGTCACCAGCGTCGAGGAATTCCGGGCCGACCTGAAGAAGACCGCCCAGGAGGGGGATCCGCGCGTCACCGGCCTGGCCTTCCACATGAAGGCGCTGGCGGCGACCCTGAAGGCGCACCCGAAAGTGAACTCCTCGCTGTCCGGGGACGGACAGGCCCTGTTCTACAAGAAGTACGTGCACATCGGCATCGCCGTCGATACCCCGAACGGGCTGGTGGTGCCGGTGTTCCGGGACGTGGACAAGAAGAGCATCTATCAGCTGGCCGACGAGATGGCCGACCTGTCCACGCGGGCGAGAAAGAAAAAGTTGAAGCCTGCCGAGATGCAGGGCGCCTCGATGACCATCTCCAGCCTGGGCGGCATCGGCGGCACCGCGTTCACACCGATCGTGAACCCGCCCGAGGTGGCGATCCTGGGCATCACCCGCGCGCAGATGAAGCCGGTGTGGAACGGCAAGGAGTTCATTCCGCGCCTGATGTGCCCGTTGGACATGAGCTACGACCACCGCGTGGTGGACGGGGCGGATGCCGCTCGCTTCATGGCCGACTACGTGCGCACCATCGGCGACATCCGTCGCCTGCTGCTCTGAACCGACGACGACACTCATGAGCGAACTGCAAACCATCAAGGTGCCGGACATCGGCGACTTCGACGAGGTCGAGGTGATCGAGGTGCTGGTCGCCGAAGGCGACTCGGTGGCCGCCGAGACCTCGCTGATCACGGTGGAATCCGACAAGGCCAGCATGGAGATCCCGTGTCCTGCCGCGGGCACCATCACCTCGATGATCGTCAAGGCCGGGGACAAGATCTCGGCCGGCAGCGACATCCTGGTACTGGACGTCGCCCAGAGCGAATCGGCCGGCGAATCGGGCGGCGCACCGACTCAGGATCCGGCCGCGAGCGGCTACAGCGGCGCCGACGGACCGAAGCCCGACGACGAGCGGCCGGCCCCCGCGCCCGCGGCGCCCGGCAAGGAGCCGGACGAGCGCTACGACGTGGTGGTGCTCGGCGCCGGACCCGGTGGTTACACCGCCGCCTTCCGCGCCGCGGATCTGGGTCAGTCGGTCCTGCTGATCGAACGCTATCCGGCGCTGGGCGGGGTATGCCTGAACGTGGGCTGCATCCCGTCCAAGGCGCTGCTGCACACCTCGGCCATCATCCAGGAGACCGAGGAGATGGCGGCCCACGGGGTGAGCTTCGGCAAGCCGACCATCGACCTGGACAAGCTGCGTCACTTCAAGGAGGACGTCATCGGCAAGCTGACCGGTGGCCTGGCAGGGCTTGCCAAGCAGCGCAAGGTCACGGTGGCGCACGGTGTGGCGCGCTTCGGCTCGTCCAACGCCATCGTGATCGAATCGGACGACGGCGCCGAGCGCAACGTCGGCTTCACCCACGCGATCATCGCCGCCGGTTCGCAGAGCGTGCGCATTCCGGGATTTCCCTACGACGATCCGCGTCTGGTCGACTCCACCGGTGCGCTGGAGCTACGCGACATTCCCGAGCGCATGCTGGTCATCGGCGGCGGCATCATCGGCCTGGAGATGGGTTGCGTGTACGCGGGCCTGGGCTCGAAGATCACCGTGGTGGAACTCTCGGACGGTCTGATGCCCGGTGCCGACCGTGACCTGGTGCGCCCGCTGCAGAAGCGGTTGGCGAAGGATTTCGAGGCGATCTTCACCGGCTCGAAGGTCACCGGCATGAGCGCCTCCGACAAGGGACTGACCGTCAGCTTCGAGGGCGGCAAGGCGCCCGCGGAGGACACCTTCGACCGGGTCCTGCTGGCGGTCGGGCGCAGCCCGAACGGCAAGAAGATCGCCGCCGAGGCGGCCGGCGTGCAGGTGGACGATCGCGGCTTCATCAGGGTCGATTCGCAGCAACGCACCAACGTGCCGCACATCTTCGCGATCGGCGACATCGTCGGACAGCCGATGCTGGCCCACAAGGCCACCCACGAAGGCAAGGTGGCCGCCGAGGTCGCCGCCGGTCAGAAGAGCCATTTCGATGCGAAGACCATCCCGTCGGTGGCCTACACCGACCCGGAGGTCGCCTGGATGGGCCTGACCGAGACGCAGGCCAAGGCCGAGGGAACCGCCTTCGAGAAGGCCAGCTTCCCGTGGGCGGCCAGTGGCCGCAGTCTGAGCATGGGCCGCAACGAAGGGGTCACCAAGGTGCTCTACGATCCGGAGACCAAGCGGCTGCTAGGTGCCGGCATCGTCGGGCCCAACGCGGGCGAGCTGATCGCGGAAGCGGTGCTGGGCCTGGAGATGGGCGCGGACATCGAGGACATGGCCCTGACGGTGCACCCCCACCCGACCCTGTCGGAAACCCTGAACTTCGCCGCCGAGGTGGCCGAGGGTACGGTCACCGACATATACGCGCCGAAGAAGCGCTGAGAAAAGCGCCAAGCGAAGCGAAGGGGTTCGACCCGCGGCCGCGCCCGTACGGCGCGGCCGTCGATCCACTACGACGCTACAGCGCTTCGACGCGCCTGGCGATCCGGTCGAACTGCACCGACAGCGTGCCGGCCGCCGACGGATCGAGCTGACGCATCGTCTGCTTGCGCAACGTTTCCAGCTCGTCGAGCAGCTCCTGCTTGATCTCCGGCATCTCGGCGCGCTCCGAGGTGCCGAGACGATTCCGCGCCACCAGCGCGTCCAGCTCGTCGATCGCGCCCAGCAGGTGCGGCGAGATCTCGTAGGTATCCTCGAAACGGGCCGTGCCACCGTCGGCCACGATCGTCTTTATCGAGCGCCCGAACTGGTAGCGCCGCGTCACCGGCAGCAATGACCCCTTGGCACGCTTGTAGTGAATGCGCAGCGTGTCGCTGCGGGCATCCTGACGCAGCGTGTAGTGCGAGATCTCCTGCGGGCGCATGACCCCCATGCGGTGCAGTGTCGGCCAGTCGACCTGGACTTCGGACGGGTCCTGGGCAGCTGATTTCAGGGTCGTCACGGTAGCGGTTCGGTTCATCGGCGGGTCTCTGGTTGCAGTACCGGCATGGTGTGGAGCCTTGCGGCAACGGCAAGGGGTCCGAGCGTCACAGGACTGGCATCGTCCGCGACCAGACCTGTGGCACGTGAACCTTCGCTCGTTTCCATCACCCTGCTCGAGACCAAAGTCGCCCGAGAAACTGCCGCTACCCGGTCATCGCACAGGACGAGACGATGGCTCTGCCCCGATGCTCACCACGCTTCCAGGCTCTTCGCGGACCGGCTTCACGCTGATCGAACTGCTTGTCGCCATCGCGGTGACGAGCGTGTTGGTCAGCGTCGCCCTGCCCGGCTTCCGGGATCTGATCGCGAGCAGTCAGCGCGACGCGACGGTCTACGGGCTGATCGGGGACCTTCAGTACGCGCGTTCCGAGTCGATAAAACGGGCCGGTCGCATCGCCATCTGCGCTCGCAAGCCGGACGCGACGTCGGCCTGCAGCGAGGCGAGCGTACCGGACTGGCAGAAGGGCTGGCTGGTGTTCCTGGACGAGGGAGCGATCGTCGGCCGCTACGAGGCTGCCGATCCGGGCGAGACCCTGCTTCGCGCCAGCGGGCCGATCAGCCCCTCGTTCCGGCTCACCACCAGGGCCCGGGTCTCGGGCGGCATGACCGCACCGTCGCGTCGCTCGTTCGTGCGTTTCGGCCCTCGTGGCACCAGCAACTGGCGCGGCGGCGGAACCTGGCTGCTGTGCGAGCAACGCGACGAGGAGCAGGAGAACGACCTGCGCGCCGTCGCCGTGAACCTGTCGATGAGCGGCGATGTGCGCCGGGCGCGGCGGGACGGTGACGGGAACCTGATCGACGCCTTCGGCGCGGCGAGCAGCTGCGCATGAATCGCCGGCAGCGACAGGACGGAATCGGCTTGCTCGAGGTGCTGTTGGCTGTGGTCTTGCTTTCCATCGGATTCCTGGCCACGGCTCGCATGCAGGTGCAGAGCCTGGCCTACAGCCAGCACGCGTACACCGTGTCGCAGGCGAAATACCTGGTGCTCGACATGTCCGAACGCATGCGCGCCAATCGAACCGGGCTGCGGGCCGGCCTGTACGACGGGCTGACGACGGCACCGAACACCTCCATGCCGGCGTGCGTGACGGGTGGCACGAGCTGCTCCGCCGCCGAGCGGGTCGCCGCCGATCGACATGTCTGGAGCGAGGCGCTGCATCCGGACGTCGAAGGTGCCCTGCCACGCCTGCCCTCGAGTGCCGCCGTGCCCGCGGTCGGTCGCGTCACGCTGGATACCACCAGCGGGGCCTACCAGGTGAGCGTCACGTACGCGGATCGTCAGGGCGACACCGACGCGGCAAGACAGGTGGCCGTGCAGATCATTCCCGCCTCGCTGCCGTGAGGCGACCGGACCCCCGATGTCGATCGCAGCGCGGATTGTCGCTCATCGAACTGATGATCGCGCTGGTCACCGGCCTGATGCTCATCGGCAGCATGATCACCGTGTTCTCCGGATCCAAGCACTCCAGCAGCGTCAGCGCCACCTTGACGGAGCTTCAGGAAAGCGGCCGATTCGCGCTCGACTCGATCGTTCGCGACGTGCGACTGGCCGGCTTCCAGGGGTGTGCCGACGGCGCCGCGGCCACCGTGCGCGCCACCAACGCACCCACGAGCGACTACTTCGCCTCTGCGCTGGGCGCCTCGCGCATCGCCGCGGACGGCAGCTGGTCGCCGTCCCCTCCGACAGGCTTCACGCCACCCGCCCAGGGCGAGCCGGGAGCGCCGGTGCCGGGCACGCACACGGTCTCCGTGCAGTTCGGTTCACCCGAAACCTGGCGCATCGACCGCATGCCCAACAAGTTCTCGCCGGTGGTGCTGGCCGATGGCGTGCTCGGTTCGACCGTCGGCATCATCGACGGCGATGTCGCGCTGGTCTCGGATTGCCAGCGCGCCGACATCTTCACCGTATCGGGCGTCAGCGGCAGTTCGATCGCCCACGACGGGGCGGTGAACCGCTTCAACGGCGTCAACGACGGCCGTCTGCAAGCCGCCTACGGCGAATCCGCCGGCAGCGACCGGCTGCGCGCCCGGATCATGCGCTTCGAGGCGAACGTCTACTACATCGGTGATACCGGTCGGGCCAACGCCTCGGGCGATCCGGTGCATTCGCTATACCGCCTGAGCCTGCCTTACGTGAACCCGCCCCCGGACAACAGCTCGCGCCCGGCCATCGAGATGGTGGAGGGCGTGGGCAACCTGCAGGTGCTGCTGGGCATGGACAACCCCTCCTTCGCCGGGCACCAGGCGTTCGTTCGACCCGGCGACGCCGGTCCTGCCGGCGGCGCGGTGCGGCAGGTCGAACTCGGCCTGCTGATGCAGTCCTTCGATGCGGTCCTGGATGACCCGGACACGCGTCGGTACACCCTGGCCGGCCGCACCCTGTCGCCTGGCAGCTCGACCGGCGACGACACCTACCGCAGCGACCGGCGCATGCGCATCGCGTTCAACGCCACGGTCGACATCAGGAACCGATGACATGAAGTCGATCACCGCCCGCCCGCCACCCTGTCGACCGGACGAACAGTCCGGGGCCGCGCTGATGGTCGCCATCGTGCTCATCTTCATGATGACCGTGCTGGGCATATCGTCGATGCGCGGCGCCACGCTCGAAGGGCGGCTGGCCGACAACGCCTTGCAGAAGGAGCTCACGTTCCAGGCCGCGGAATCGTCCACCGACCTGGTGCTGGCGCAGCCGAACGTGCTCGAGAACATGATCTGCCAGGACGACCGGACGATCGATGTGCCGCAGGTCAACGAAGGTGCCGGGCAGATCACCCGCGCGCTGATCCAGGACGGCGGACTCACCCACCCGATCGGCTACGAACTGGGCGGCCCCATCTCGGCCCGCCGCTTCATCGTCACCGGCTCCAGCGCGTTGCCGGGGGCCAGCACCAGCACCGAGATCGCACAGGGCATCGTGCTGATCGGTGCCGGCGATCCGACCGGAGGCTGCTGAACCATGTCCACCATCGAACGCTCGAGGTACGCGCGGCCGCGTCGGCTGTTCGCCGGGTGCGCCCTGTCGATCATCGTGCTGTCGAGCGCGTTCGCCGACGACACCGAGATCTTCTTCGGCCGGGGCGGCGACGCGTTCACGAACAACCCGAACATCCTGTTCGTGCTGGACAATTCGGGCTCGATGGAGTTCACCGATGCCGGTACCGAGGGGACGCGCATGGCTCGCCTGCAAGGGGCGATGCGCCTGCTGCTCGACCAGTCCAGCAGCTTCAACGTCGGCATGGCCGCCTTCCAGGGCTCCTACGGCGGCAGCGCGATCCGCTATCCGATCGGCTACCTGGAAGGGGACAGCAGCGCGCTGTGCGAGAACGACCTGTGCCCGGACGAGACGATCGTCGTCCGACCGGCGTCGGTGGGCGACGATGCGGTCCAGGACGACGACACCAACGTCATCACCCTGCAACAGTCACGTCTGGTGATGGCCGATGCGGGCACGCTGCAGGCCGAGGTGACCGATGGCAGCCAGGTCAGCCGGTCGGTGTTCGCCAGCGGCGATGCGTTCGAGGCGATGCGCAAGGACGATGCCACGCGTTTCGACGCCGGGCAGGATCGGCCCAGCCACCGGCTGTTCCACCACGACGACGATCACGAGGCGCAGCGACTCGCCTTCCGCTTCGACGACGTCCTGATTCCCCCGGACGCCACGGTCACGCAAGCGACCATCCGGTTCACCCGACGTGCACTGGCCGATCAGAAGGGCGCGGTCTCGGCGCGCATCTCGGCCGAGGCCACCGCCGCGCCGGACGTCTACGACATCGATCCCTACGTGCCGCTGCTGTCGCGCAGCGACACCCAGAACCGGACCAACGCGCTGGTCTCCTGGGACGCGATCGAGCCGAACGACGACAGTGCCGACAGCGTGCGCGCCGACCCGCACGTGCGCACGCCCGACCTGTCCGACATCCTGACCGAGGTGGTCGGGCTGAACGGCTGGAACGAGGGCAACGCGGTGAGCTTCCTGGTCAGCCCGGCCAACGACTACACGCCTTCCACCCAGGACCTGCGGGATTTTCACGGCGTCCAGGCCAGCGACGATCTGCGCCCCTTGCTCGAATACACCTTCACGCGTGCCGAGAACCCCGACACCGGCAGCCTGTCCAGCGTGGCGAGCGCTCATCTGGACGAGTACCTCGAGGACAACACCGGTGCCGCGTGGCGGAACACGGCTGCCAGCGTCACTCGCCTGTTTCACGTCGGCACCGGCTACACGCCTCGGCGGCTGGCCCTGCGTTTCGAAGACCTGCCGATACCCAAGGGCGCCACGATCCGCACGGCACGGCTGACGCTGCACGCCGCGGCCAGCGACGCCACCGATGCCGACCCCGCCGACTGGACGCGCGATCCGGGAGCCGCACAGGTGGCCGGTGGGCCGGACAAATCGGAACCCTCACCGATGGCCGGTTCACCCACCGAGCCCGACCTGGGCGGGGCGAGCGAGGATGGCGTGTCGCTGACCATCACCGCCGAGCGGGACGATCAGCCCGCCCCCTACGATGGGGCACCGATATCGGCGCGAACGTTCACCGCGCAGCTTCGTTCCTGGGATGCGCTCGACGAGCGCTCGAACGCGGCCATGGAGTCCCCGGACCTTGCCAACGTCATCAGCGAAGTGATCAACCTGGACGACTGGAACAGCGGGGACGATGTGTCGTTGCTGCTGTCCCCCTCGTCGAACTACGGCGACGTGCCGGACAACGTGCGCCGGTTCCTGACCACCCGGGGCGCCATCAAGCCCAGGCTGGACGTGACCTGGGATGCGATCGACTCCGGCGGACCGGAGATCGCCGGCACGCAGACCACCGCGATCCGGTTTCCGCGCGTGTTCGTGCCACCCGGGGCGACGATCAAGTCGGCGCGGCTGGTGTTCACCGCCGCGGCGACCGACGACGAGCCCACCGACCTGACGATCAGTGCGGAGGCGGATGGTGCGCCCCTGCCGCTCGATTCCGACATCAACGATATCGGTGCACGCACGCGTACCGATGCGCGCGAGACCTGGGCGCCCGGGTCGTGGGACCGGATCGGCAACGAGTACGCCACCCCGGACCTGGCACGCATCGTCGACGAGGTGGTCAAGCTGTCGAACTGGTGTTCGGGCAACCCGATGACGCTGTTCGTGCGCGGCACGGGCAAGCGTCAGGCCGTGGCGTTCGAGGAGGCGAGTTCGGCAGCGTCCAGGCTGGAGATCGTGTACGAGCCGAGCTCGATCGCCGGGGACAGCTACTGCTCGAACACCTCGGTCGATGTGTCGATGCCGGACGGCACCGACGATGCCACCGTCGATCTGAGCAGCGGCGCGCAGGATGCCTCGGGCGTCGCCCTGAGCACCAACGCCCGAGCGGATGGCAGCGGCGCGGCACGGGCGATCGGTCTGCGGTTCCGCGACATCCAGGTTCCGCAAGGCGCCCGCATCGTGAGCGCCGCCCTGCGATTGACCACCCGCACCGCCATCACCGATTCGGCCACGCTCGACGTGCGCGGCGAGAACAGCGACGATGCCCGCCCCTTCCGCGCCACCGACCCGCCGCTCGCCTCACGCGAGTGGTCGAGCGCCTCGGTCAGCTGGACGAGCGACGGGCCCGTCGCCATCGGCGATGCGGTGTCGAGCGAAGACATCACCTCGCTGGTGAGCGACGTGGTCAATCGTCCCGGCTGGGCATCCGGCAACGCGATCGGATTGCGGCTGAGCGCCGCCTCGGGCGGGGTGCGCAGCTTCGTCTCCCGGGACAGCGATCAGGCGACAGCGCCCAGGCTGGTCATCTTCTACGAATCCCAGCGCAGCGAGGCCGGCACGCACTTTCGCGAGAATCTGAAGCGAGAGGTCGACCTGCTGGGCACCAGCGGCAACACGCCGATCGTCTCGTCCTTGCTGGAAGCGGCCAACTACTACCGAGGTCGACCGGTGGACTACGGTACCCGGCGCGGCCCGCAGGACTTCCAGGAAGCCCCCTGGTTCCGCCTCAGCCACCCGTACTCCTACACCGGCGGAACGGTCCACCGCCCCGACGGCTGTTCGCCCTCCGACCCCGACACCACCGGGTGCATCAGGGAGGAGATCCTCGGCAACCCGGTGTACGAATCCCCGATCACCAGCGAGTGCCAGAGCCACCACATCGTGCTGCTGTCCGATGGCGAAGCCACGGTGGACACTCTGGTGCAGGATCGCATCAGCGCTCTGACCGGCGGCTGCGACCGATCCCATCCGAACCAGAGCGAGCATTGCGGCCGCGAGTTCGGACGCTGGCTGTCCACCACCGACCATCAGCCTTCGATCGACGGCAACCAGACCATCAACGTGCACGCGATCGGCCTGGCGTTCGGCCAGGACGAGGTGTCGCGAAAGGCCAGCGCGTTCCTGGAGGACATCGCTCGCGAAGGCGGCGGCGGCTTCTACGAAGCGACGTCGGCCGAACAGCTGCTGAACGCGTTCCAGAACATCTTCATCAACGTCAGCAAGACCGACACCAGCTTCGTGGCGCCGACCGTCACCGTCAGCTCCCAGAACCGGCTCAAGAACCGTGACGATCTGTACTTCTCGCTGTTCACCCCCGAACCCACGGCCCGCTGGGGCGGCAACCTCAAGCGCTATCGCAGCAGCGCCGACAGCGGAGGGACCGCCGATATCGTCGATGTGGACGGGACCACGGCGATCGATCCGGCCACCGGAAAGTTCTACCCCGGCGCCCGAAGCTTCTGGTCGAGCGTGACGGACGGCGGCAGCGTGCTGCTGGGCGGCGCCGCCGAGAAGCTGGAGCGAAGCGGGACCAGCAACGAGACGCGCCGCGTGGCGACCTTCACCGGAATGGTCGATGGCGGCAGTCGGCAGCTGATGCGCTCGGTGAACCGGCTGGACCATGCCAACTCGCGCATCGAGCGGGACCACTACGACCTGCCGCCAGGCTACAGCGGGCGTGCCGGCTATTTCGAGCAGCTCGTCGACTGGGCGCGCGGGCGCGACGTGCTCGATGTCGATGCGGACGGGAATACCGACGAGACCCGCCCCGAGATGGGGGATCCGATGCACACCCAGCCGGTCATGCTCAACTACGCGGACGGACGCAGCATCGTCTTCGTGGCGACCAACGAAGGCTATCTGCACGCGATCGACAGCGCGACCGGCATCGAGCAGTGGGCGTTCATTCCGCAGGAGCTGTTGAAGAACCTGCACGACTTCTTCCAGAACGCCGCCACCCGGCAGCGGCCCTACGGACTGGACGGCGGCATCACCACCTGGGTCGACGACACCGACAAGGACGGCGTGATCGATCCGGGCGAGAAGGCCTACCTGTACCTGGGCATGCGACGCGGCGGCAACGCCTACTATGCCCTGGATGTCAGCAGCCTGGCCGACCCCCGGTTCCTGTGGAAGATCGACGGGGGCTCGAAGGTCGTCCCGGACGGCGACGACACCACGGCCGACGGGGATTTCGAGGAGCTGGGCCAGAGCTGGTCGACGCCGGTGAAGACTCGCATCATCGATGGCGACGGCGATGATGTGGTCGATGCGCTGGTGTTCGCCGGCGGCTACGACACCAACCAGGATCCGCCGCTGGCCGGTACGGACCCGAACGCGCCGCCGGTCTCCACCCGATCCACCGACGGCGTCGGGCGCACCCTGTACATCGTGAATGCGCGCAGCGGCAAGTTGCTGTGGCGAACCTCGACGGCGGATCCGGCCTACTCGGCCATGCAGTACAGCATCCCCTCGGACGTGAAGGTGATCGATGTGGATTTCGACGGCGTGGCGGACATGATGTTCGTCGGCGATACCGGCGGGCAGCTGTGGCGATTCGATTTCAACAACGATCGCAGCGTGACCCGGTCGCTGGCGCAGCGCCTGAGCGGCGGCCGCATCGGTCTGTTCGCGGGGGACGGTGTCGGCGAGGACCGGCGCTTTTACGAACCGCCGAGCGTATCGCTGGTGAACGTGGGCGGCACCCAGCAGCTGGCGATCTCGATCGGTTCGGGCTGGCGTGCGCACCCGCTGAACACCGCCACCCAGGACCGGATCTACAGCGTGCGCTCCACGCACGTGTACGGCCCGCCGCTCGACACGTTCGGCGCGATCACCTACCCGCTCGTCACCGACGACTCGGACGGTGCCGCCACGACCGGTTTCGCCGACGTCACGCACCGCCTGACCCCCGCGCCGGACGAGGTGCAGAAGGGTTGGTGGATCGATATCGGGGTCGCGGTGGACGGGGGTGCCGCAGCGCCGGGCGAGAAGATCCTGAGCGCCGCCCTGGTGGCCGACAACCAGCTGCTGTTCACCAGCTACCGACCCGAGACCGACATCACCGCCTGTTCGCCGGCGGTCGGCTCGAGTGCGGTCTGGGCGATCAACGTGCTCAACGGTGCGCCGACCGGTGCGTTCGGCAACGACGATTCGTCCTCGGTGCTGACCGATCGGCAGAGCGTGCTGAACCAGTCCGGCCTCGCCCCGCCGATATCGGTACTGTTCCCGGAGGCCGGCGAGGCCACGGTCATGGTCGGTACCGAGAAGCTGGACACCATCGACATCGGCGCGCTGCGGCGGCGCACCTTCTGGCAGGAAATGCTCGAGTGAACCGGTGGCGATCGACGTCACGAACCGGGCATTCGGTCATGGCGACCGGCGGTGCGGTGCCGCTATCCGAAACGACGCACGTTCGCGCCGCCGTAGCCAGTCGCGCTCCATGATGAATACCCGCCAGCCGAGCCCGCCGCCCGGTCGCCACCGCTCCCCGTCCGATGCCGCGACGCGAGGCTTTTCCCTGATCGAGCTGCTCATCGTGGTCGCGATCATCGGCATCGTCAGCGCGATCGCCTATCCCTCCTATTCGGAGTATGTGAAAAAGACCCGTCGCTCGGATGCGCAGCTGGCGTTGCTGTCGGCGGTGCAGGCGATGGAGCGCTGCAAGTCCACTCGCTACAGCTACGTCGGTTGCACGATCCCGGCGAGCTCGCCCGAGGGGCACTACGAACTGGCGATCAGCGACCGCACCGGCAGCGCGTTCACGCTCACCGCCACGGCCACGAGCGACAGCCCCCAGGCCGGCGATACCGGCTGCACCGCACTGACCATCGACGAGACCAGTGCCCGCGGACCCACCGAGACCGACGGCAGCATCCCCTGCTGGAAATGAGCAATCGCCCGGCAGGATAACGTTACCAGTTCGCAACGCATGCGCGCGACACTGCATTTTCCTCAACCGTTCTGCCGCGCAGTCGTTAACGGCTGCATGGGCAATCGTGCGAATGCAGGACTGACGCTGGTCGAACTGATCGTCACGCTCGCCGTGGCGGCCATCCTGCTGGGCGTGGGCGCCCCGAGCTTCACCCAGATCCTCCGCGACGGCAGGCTCTCCTCGGAGGCGACCTGCCTGAATCTGGCCCTGTTCGCGGCCCGCTCGGAGGCGGTCAAGCGCTCCAGCGATGTCTCGGTGTGCGCGCGCGCAGGCGATGTCCTGTGCGGCACCGACTGGAACCAGGGCGTGCTGGTCTTCCTGGACGGGGTACCTGGCAACGATGCGCAGCCCGCGGCGATCGATGCGGGCGACCAGGTGATCCGACGCTGCCCGCCCCTGTCCGACACCAGTCGCCTGCTCGCGCTGGGCTCGGACGACGGCACGGCAGCCGGAGCGAGCAAGCGTAGCCACATCCGCTACCGAAGGTCCGGACAGACCAACTGGGACAACGGCTACTTCGCGCTGTGCGACGATCGCGAAGCCGATCGCTGGAAGGCGTTGAACGTGGCGGTCACCGGCGATGTGCGCGCCGCGCGCCTGCACACCGACGGCGACGCCCTGGTGAATGCGTTCAACGGCAAGATCACCTCGTGCGACTGAGCGCGCACCGGCAGCGCGGTGTCGGTCTGATAGAGATCCTCATCGCCGTGGTGGTGCTGAGCATCGGCTTCCTGGCCGCGGCCCGCATGCAGGTGGAGGGCATGCGCTTCAGCCAGAGCGCCTACTTCAATTCGCAGGCCTACTTCATGGCCAGCGACCTGATCGACCGCATGCGCGCCAACGTGGAAGGGGTCAGCAACGGCGAGTACGACAGCGGTTTCATCACCGGTGCCCAGGTCATGGATCCGGGTTGCGCGGACCGCGCCTGCACGCCTGCCGAACTGGCCCGGCAGGACCTGTTCGACTGGAGCGTGCACCTGCACCCTTCCCTGGTCGGTGTCGAGGCACCGCCGTCGTTGCCGGACGGCGAGAACGTGGTCGCCAGGGGCGAGGTCATCGATGACGGCGATGGCCAGTACACCGTGAACGTGCACTGGGCCGAGATCGTGGACGGCGGCTCGCGCGAGCAGACGCTGTCGCTGAGCTTCGTCGCCGAGGAGCGTCAATGAGCGAGCAGGCGAACGGGCACCCGCCGCCGGCGGCACCGCGTCGGCGACAGTCAGGACTGTCGCTGATCGAGCTGCTGATCGCGATGGCGATGGGGCTGTTCCTGATCGCCGGCATGGTGGCGGTGTTCTCGGGCAACAAGCGATCCACCCAGCTGAACACCGCGGTGTCCACCATGCAGGAGAACGCCCGCTACGCGCTGGATCGCATGGCGGAGGATCTGCGCATGGCGGGTTTCCAGGGTTGCAGTTCTCTGGCGGGCGGATCGGTCAGGGTCGCGGCCACCTCCGTGCCGATGAACGATCCTGCGCGCGGACTGCTCGACACCGCGGTGTTCGGCAGCCGGGTGAGCGCCGCCAACGCCTGGACGCCGCCGCCGCCCTACGGGCCCGACTTCTCCGTGCCCGCGGCGGTGCCCGGCATACCGGGCACCCACGCCCTGTCGCTGCAGTTCGGCTCCCCGCAGACCGGACGGATGGACCGTCCGGTCGGCATCGATTCGCCCAGCAAGAGCGGTGACGTCCGCCTGCTCGACGGAGCGGACCTGGAGCGCGACCTGGCGACGGGGAACCTGGCCATCATCTCGGACTGCATCGGCGGGGAGCTGTTCCGCATCACCCAGTCCTCGCTGGACGCTCAAGGCAGGCTGACGGTGCGGCACGGCGCGGGCGCGAACCGGTCGGGCGCCTTCGACGCCATCTACGGCGAGAACGGTACCCTGGGGGAGGTTCGCGTGATGAGCCTCAACACCCATCTGTATTTCGTCGGCGACACCGGGCTGAAGAACCAGCAGGGCGACACGATCCGCGCCCTGTACAAGCAGACCCTGCCGTTCGGGGATCCCGACAATCCGCCCAGCGAGCTGGTGCAGGGCGTGGAGAACCTGCGGTTGAGCTTCGGCATCCGGGGGGCGGGAAGGTCGCTGCGCTACGTGCCCCCGGGTCATGTCGACTTCAGGGTCGAGAACGTGCGCGCTGTGCGCGTGGGCATCCTGATGTCCTCCTACGAGCACATCGCCGACGAGGACGACCGGACGGTCTACATGCTGGCCGGGCAGCCGATCGGGCCGGCCGGCGATGCGCAGACGCAGCCCGGCGATGCGCACCCCGGCGATCGACGCTTCCGGCTCGCCTTCAACACCACGGTCAAGGTGCGCAACTTTCGCGAGGACGGCAGTCGATGAACGCATCAACGCACGCTCAGCGCGGGACCGCGCTGCTGGTCGCCATGATCATGATCTTCATGCTGTCGGTCATGGGCATCTCGGTGATGCAGAGCTCCACGCTGGAGCGACAGATGGTGGCCAACGCGATCCAGACGCGCACCGCCTTCCAGGCCGCCGAGTCGACCACCGAACGGGCGCTCAACGATGCGACCAACCTCACGGCCGCCTTCGTGGCCGAATCCAGCAGCGTCGACATCGTGCTCGATCTGCACGCCGGTGCCGGCGAACGCGATGTCGTCGCACCGGACATGACGACCACGGCCACCTTGACCTACATCGGCAGCGGCATCGTGGAAGGCTCCTCGATCGGCATCTTCCAGGGCCTGCGGTTCGATGCCGAGGGCGTCGGCCGCTTCAACGATGGAAGCACCAGTGCCTCGGTCGCCCAGGGGGCCGTGCGCCGCGTACCGGGAAACCTATGATGAATCCATCGATGCGAACCCGCCTCTCTCCCGCCTGCGGCGGCCTGCTGCTGGCGCTGCTGGCCGGCGCAGGACCCCTGGCCGCGGACGATACCGAGATCTTTTTCGGTCAGACCGCGAGCAGCAAGTCGAATCACCCCAACGTGCTGTTCATCCTGGACACCTCCGGATCGATGCGCCGGACCGACAGCGGCCAGTCCGGCACACGCATGCAGCGCCTGCAGGACGCCATGCACGAGATCATCGACTCCTCCACGGACATCAACATCGGCTTGATGGGCCTGAACGGCACCCACGGCGGCGGGTCGATCCTGTACCCGGTCACACCGGTCGAGGAGGTCGTGTGCGCCGGCACCGACTGCGAGGCCCTCGTCATCGCCGCACCGATACGCCATGTAGACGACGATACCGAGGAACACATTCCGAGCGGGCGGGCCGACGTGGGAGGACACTGGCTGACGATCGGCCGGAACAGCGGGGCCAGCGATCAGCGCGTCGGCCTGCGCTTTCGTGACCTGGACATCCCGCAGGGCGCGACCATCACCAGCGCCACCCTGGTCATGGACGCGGTCCGGAACAACAGCGGAACCTCGACCCTGAACTTGCGTGCCGAGGCCGTGGACGACTCGGCCCCGTTCAGCCGGACCGACAACGGCCTGGCTTCGCGTTCGCTGACCCAGGCCAGCGTCAGCCACACCGCGCCGCGCTGGGTGGCAGGCTCCACGTACGAGGTGGGCGGACTGGCCGCGCTGGTGCAGGAGGTGGTCTCGCGCAGCGGCTGGTGCGGTGGCAACGCCTTGAGCCTGATGCTCACCGCCGATGGCGCACCGCGCTCGGCCAAGAGCCTGGAGCGGGTGCTGAGCGAGGCCAACGTCGATGCCATCGCCAACCCGCCCACCCTGCGCATCGGCTACGAGATCGGCACTCTCCTGCCGGGACAGGGCTGCGTGACCGGCACCACCGTCGCTCAGGTGGAGCACGTCAACGACGATGCCGAGCAACGCCTGAACAACGGCAACATGTCGCTTCGCTCCACCGACCTGGAGCTGCCGCGCGAACGGCACGAGCAACGCATCGGCATCCGCTTCGAGTCGGTCGCGATACCGCGCGGCGCCGACATCGTCGACGCTCGCATCCTGTTCGAGGTCGACGAGGTGGAGACCGGTGCGGTCCAGGTCGGCGTGACCGGTGAGGCGAGCGGGCTTCCGCAGCGCTACGGCAACGATCGCTGGGACCTTTCACGACGGAACGCCACGGCGGCCAGCGTGCAATGGCGCGACCTGCCCGAGAGCGCGGTCGGCACCAAGATGCAGACGCCCGACCTGTCCCCGATCGTGACCGAGCTGGTCAACCGCATCGACTGGATCAACGGTCAGGCGATGGCCTTCATGTTCGAGCGCGACGGCGGCTCGGGCTCCGCCAGGCGCACGGTCGAGTCGCGAGACGGTGAACCGGCCAACGCGCCGAAGCTCACGGTGCGCTTTCGCTCCGTGGTGCAGCCGGAGGACACCAGCGGCCTGTTGATCACCGCCCGCGACGAGATGAAGCAGATCATCGACGATCTGTACCCGGATCACGGCACGCCGCTGCTCAGCGCGCATTACGAGGCGGCGCAGTACCTGCTGGGCAAGCCGGTCGACTACGGTCGCACGCGCGGCACCGGCAACGGCATCCGCTGGAAGCGCATCTCGCACCCCGGCTCCTACACCGGCGGCCAGGTGGACCGGCCCGCCAACTGCAACGCCGGCGATCCGAACAACGACAACTGCCGCCGCGAGCGGATCGTGTCGCACCCGACCGACGGAGCGCCGATCTACAAGACGCCACTGACCCAGACCTGCCAGACCAGCCACATCGTGTTCCTGTCGGATGGACAGGCCACGTCGGACAACGGACAGGGCAAGATCCGAAACCTCATCGGTCAGAGCAGCTGCGACGTCAATTCGAGAAGCGAAGGCTGCGGCACCGACCTGGCGCGCTGGCTGAACACCACCGACCATAACCAGAACGTGGCCCGCAAGCAGAACATCGTCACGCACACGGTCGGCTTCAACCTGGACAACCCGCGCTTCATGGAAACCATCGCCGAGGCGGGGGGCGGGGGCTTCTACACCGCCGAGTCCTCCAGCCAGCTGGTCGATGTGTTCCAGACCATCCTGGGCGGGGTCAACTCGATCGACACCAGCTTCACCGCCCCGGGCGCCACGGTCAACCAGTTCAATCGCCTGACCCATCGGGACGATGTCTATTTCGCCCTGTTCAAGCCGCAGCAGCAGCCGATGTGGGCCGGCAACATGAAGCGCTACCGGGTCGCGCGGGTCGATCCGGACGATCCGGACTCGGAATCGGAGATCCTGGGCGCCGACGGCCGCCCCGCCATCGATCCGGACACCGGCTTCTTCGCCGAGGACGCGCACAGCTTCTGGGTCGAGCCGGACGGCGACGGCGGCATCATCACCACCCCGGACGGCGACCGGGTCGATCGCGGCGGCGCGGCGGCACGCATCGCCCTGGAGGACATTCCGGACACCGGTGAGCGCAACGTCTACACCTACCTGGGCGAGCCGGGCGACATCCCGCCCGGCGGCATCGACCTGAGCGCTTCGGTGAACGCGCTGCACGAGGACAACGGTGCCATCACCGATCAGATGCTCGGCATCGTCAACGCGCGAGCGCTCCCGACCGAGCAGGCCGCCTACCGCCGCGAGCTGCTGCGCTGGATCCGCGGCATGGACACGCAGGACATCGACGACGACGGGGTCATCGAGGAGGCGCGCCGGCACATGGGCGACCCCATGCACTCGCGGCCGCTGATCGTCAACTACCGGAGCACCACCGCCGGCAGCGACAGCGACAGCTCCATGGTGTACGTGGCCACCAACGAGGGCATGCTGCACGGCATCGACACCGCCAACGGCGACGAGCGCTGGGCGTACACGCCGCGCGTGCTGCTGCCGAACCATCAGGAGTTCTACGACAACGATCCGGCGACCCGGCACCCGTACGGCCTGGACGGCACCATGTCGGTCTGGCTGGACGATCCGAACGAGAATTTCATGGTGGAGGCCGGCGAGAGCGCCTACCTGTTCGTCGGCATGCGGCGCGGCGGCAACCGCTACTACGCCTTCAACGTCACCGACCCGCTACGTCCGCGCCTGGCCTGGAGCATCGCCGGCGGCGCCGACGGCACGCCCGGATTCGAGCAGCTGGGCCAGAGCTGGTCGCGCATGACGCCTGCGAAGATGCGCATCGATGGCGTCGTGGAGAACGTGCTGGTGTTCGGCGGCGGATACGACACCCGGCAGGATCCGGACAAGGAGACATTGATCGCCTCGCAGCCGACCGACACGGTGGGACGCGGCCTGTACGTGGTGCGCACCACCACCGGCGAATTGCTGTGGTCGGCGCTGGGCGTCGCCAGCGGGCCGGCCGGGCGAAGCCAGGTATTCGACAGCATGGACTACTCGATGCCGGGCGATGTCCGGGTGGTCGACATCAACATGGACGGATTGGTCGATCAGCTGTACGCCGCCGACATGGGCGGACAGGTCTGGCGGTTCGACGTGGATACCGATCCGGAGGCGGCGGATCTGCTGCGCGGTGGCGTGTTGGCCAGGCTCAACGGTACCCGGCCGGCCGACCATCGCCGCTTCTACAACGAACCGGACGTGGCGCTGATCGCCAAGGGCGGCACCCGTTTCATGGCTGTCAGCATCGGTTCGGGATGGCGGGCGCATCCGCTCAACGATGTCGTGGAGGACCGGCTCTACGTGCTCAAGTCGCCGGCGATCCGGGGCGCGCCCGAGGGGTACGGCAAGCCTTCGAACTCGCTGACGGGCGCCGCCTACACGCCGATCACCGAGGCGGACCTGCTGCGCGTGGGTGCCGGTGGACTGCTGGCCGGACAGGTGGCCAGTCCCCACGGCTGGTACGTGCCGCTGCCGAACAAGGGCGAGAAGGTGCTGGGTCGCTCGGTGATCTTCGAGAACACCGTGTACTTCAGCACCTACGTGCCCGAGAACACCGCGTTGATCTGCGACACCGCGATCGGCAGTGCCTACGCCTACGCCCTGGACATCCTGGACGGCAGCGCCTCGCGGGACCTGGACCGGGACGGGATGATCGAGGAAAGCGATCGGCGCATCCCGCTCAATCACGGCGGCATTCCGCCCGAGCCGACCATCCTGATGCCGCAGGACGGCAGCAAGCCGATCCTGCTGTTCGGCACCGAGAAGGTGGACTCCGGGCTGGAGAACAACACCACCCGCACCTATTGGGCCGACACCGGGCCGGCCGCCGCCCTGCCCGCCGCGGGTGCCGCCACCTCCGATCCGGACGAAGCGCCGGGCGAGAACGAGACCCCGGAGCCGGACTGATCGAGCCGCCGGGACGCGCTTATGCCGTGACGCTCTAAGGACAGAGCGAAACGGTCTGGAACGGCAGTGACCGGGTCTGCTCCAATGGCCGCAATCTCACGAGCGGCCCGTCATGAGCGACACCCCTGCAGGCATCGGCGCGACCGATCCGATCCACACCGATCCCATCCACACCGATGCGCTGATCATCGGTGCCGGCCCGTGCGGACTGTTCCAGGTGTTCGAGCTCGGCCTGCTCGACATCCACGCCCACGTCGTCGAGACGCTGGACCGACCCGGCGGGCAATGCACCGAGCTGTATCCCGACAAGCCGATCTACGACATTCCCGCCTGTCCGGCCATCGGTGCGCAGGAACTGGTCGATCGCCTGCTGGAGCAGATCGCCCCGTTCGCGCCGAGCTTTCATTTCGGTCAGCAGGTCACCGCGCTGCAGCGACGCGACGACGAGGCCTTCGACGTCACCACCTCGACCGGCACGCGCTTCGTGGCCAGGAACGTCATCGTGGCAGGCGGAGTCGGCAGCTTCGAACCGGTGCAGCTGAAGCTGCCCGGCGTGGCCGCTCACCGCGCCGACCAGCATCCGGATGGCCGGATCCACTACGCGGTGCGCGACAGGTCCCGCTTCGCCGATCGCGAGATCGTCATCCTGGGTGGCGGTGATTCGGCGCTGGACTGGGCCCTGGACCTGGCCGATACCGCCGCCAGCGTGCTGCTGGTCCACCGCTCGGACACGTTCAAGGCCGCACCCGCCTCGGTGTCCAGGATGCGCACGCTGTGCGAGGAGCTGCGGATGCAGCAGATGACCGGCAACGTCACGCGCCTGATCGAGTCGGCGGGCGAGTCCCCCGGCGGGAACGAGGCGGTGCAGCCGGTGCTGAGCGGCATCGAGGTCACCGGCGGGGACGGTGTCGCGCGCCGTATCGACTGCGACGATCTCCTGGTGTTCTTCGGCCTGTCCCCGAAACTCGGCCCGATCGCCGAGTGGGGCCTGGACCTGAAGTCGCGCCAGATCCGGGTCGACACCGAACGCTTCCAGTCCAGCGAACCGGGCCTGTTCGCGGTGGGCGACATCAACTGGTACCCGGGCAAGAAGAAGCTGATCCTGTCCGGCTTCCACGAGGCGGCGCTGGCGGCGTTCGCGATCAAGGAGCGGCTGCAGCCGGGCAAGAAGGTGCACCTGCAGTACACCACCACCAGCCCGGTCATGCACGAGCGCCTGGGCGTGGACGATCCCTACGCCGAAGAGGAGGCGGCCTGACCATGTATCGCTACACCGAGCACGATCGGGACTTCCTGCGCGCCCGCGTCGCCGAATTCCGCGACCAGACCGAACGCTACCTGGCGGGCGAGCTGGGCGAGGACGAGTACAAGCAGCTGCGCCTGCGCAACGGGCTGTACGTGCAGCGCCATGCCCCGATGCTGCGCATCGCCATCCCGTACGGGATGCTGTCCGGCGACCAGCTGCGCGCGCTGGGCCACGCCGCACGCACCTGGGACCGGGGCTACGGCCACGTGACCACGCGCCAGAACCTGCAGCTGAACTGGCCGAAGGTCGATGATGTCCCGGACATCCTCGCCCATCTGGCCGAGGTCGACATGCACGCCATCCAGACCAGCGGCAACTGCATCCGCAACACCACCACCGACCCGCTGGCCGGTGCCACCGTGGACGAGATCGAGGACCCGCGTCCCTGGTGCGAACTGATCCGCCAATGGTCGACGCTGCACCCGGAGTTCAACTGGCTGCCCAGAAAGTTCAAGATCGCGGTGACCGGGGCGGTCTCGGATCGTGCCGCGGTGCAGGTGCACGACATCGGCCTGCGCCTGCGACACGACGAGGCCGGGCGGACCGGCTTCGAGGTGCTGGTGGGCGGCGGCCTGGGCCGGACCCCGCACATCGGTCAGGTGATCCGCGATTTCCTGCCGGCCGCCGATCTGCTGACCTACCTGTCCGCCATCCTGCGGGTCTACAACCTGGAGGGGCGACGCGACAACCTGTACAAGGCGCGCATCAAGATCCTGGTGAACGCGCTGGGCATCGACGCCTTTCGCGACCAGGTGGACGCCGAGTGGGCCGCCTCGAAGCACGTCGACGACACCTTCACCGCCGACGACATCGAACGCCTGCGCGCGATGTTCCCCGAACCGCCGTCGTTGCGGGGTGACGCTGCCCGGACACAGGCGGCAGTGGACGCGATGCTGGCCGCCAACCCGGTGTTCGCGCAGTGGTACCGCACCAACACGCGCGCTCACCGCGACACCGGACGACGCATCGTCTACCTGCCGCTGAAGAACGATGAGCGCCCGGCAGGCGACATCACCGACACGATGATGGAACGGGTGGCGGCGCTGGCCGACCGGTTCAGCCTGGGCGAGCTTCGCACCACGCACGAGCAGAACCTGGTGCTGGCGCACGTGCCGCTGGACCAGCTGGAGGCCCTGTGGCGAGAGGCGCGCACGATCGGTCTGGCCACGCCCAACCTGGGCCACCTGACCGACATGATCGTCTGCCCCGGTCTGGATTTCTGCTCGTTGGCGAACGCCGGCACGCTGACCCTGTACGACCAGGTGCAGACGCGCTTCGACGACCTGGACTACCTGCACGACATCGGCGAGATCTCGATCAAGGTGTCCGGTTGCATGAACGCCTGCGGTCACCATCACGTGGGCGACATCGGCATCCTGGGCGTGGAGAAGAACGGCGAGGAGTGGTACCAGCTGACCATCGGCGGACACGCCGGCGATGCGGCGGCGATCGGCAGGCGCCTGGGCAAGGCGCTGCCCCAGGACGAGGTCATCGATGCGGTGCATCGGCTGCTGGAGACCTACCTGACGATGCGGCACGATGCAGAGAACTTCCACGACGCGGTGTCCCGGCTCGGTGTCGAACCCTTCAAGGAGCGGGTCTATGCCATTGCTGCGTGAGGGACGGGCGGTCTCGGACCGACCGCGCACCCGTCTGCCGGAAGACCAGCCGCTGCCGAGCGAGGGAACGCGCACGATCACCGTGCCGCTGAGCCGTTTCCTGCAGATGGGCGAGACCGAACGGGCCAGGATCGATGGCGTGGCGATCGCGCCCACCGACGAGGTGCAGCGACTGTCGCCGGACGTGCTGGAACGCCTGACGCTGGTGGAGATCGACTTCGCGGCCTACACCGACGGACGGGGCTATTCGCACGCGCGCACGCTGCGACGGCTCGGCTACCACGGCGAGATCCGCGCGACCGGCGACGTGCGCCTGGACCAGTTGCTGTTCATGCGACGCGTCGGCATCGACGGGGCCCACATCGAGCATCCGATCGATGCCGGTCTGCTGGAGCGCACGCTGCACCGGTTCACGCACACGTATCAGACCGGCTACCCGATATCGGGCGCAAGCGACACCGGATCCGCTTGACGGCACGTCTGCGTCACGGGACGATCGCGCCATGGACAAGCGATTGCTGGATATTCTCGTCTGCCCGGTGACCAAGGGCAAGCTGCTGCTGCGCGACACCGACGGCGACACGGAGCTGTGGAGCCGCCAGGCCGCCCTGGCCTACCCGGTGCGCGACGGCATTCCGATCCTGCTGGAGAACGAGGCGCGGGGCCTGACGCTGGACGAGGTGGAGGGGCTCAAGAAGGGCTGAGCCGTCAGGACATCTCGGCCCACAGGCTGACGGTCATCGTCGGCGAATACGCTTCCAGCGAACCCTCGTCGTCGCCGGCGTAGCGACGCAGCTGCAGGTAAAGCTCGTTGGCCAGGTTCAACGCATCGGGCACGGCGACCTGCGAGTCGAACCGCTGCCACGGGCTGGCGAAGAAGTCCTCGCTGTCGGACAGGCGATAGTGGGTGGGCGAGCCGCTGGCGCTGATCGCCAGACGCGTGCTGCCATCCCCGCGCTGCGCATCGCGCAGCACGGTGACATCATCGATGCGCAGACCGATGCCCGGGCCGGCGAGCGAGCTGTCGGCCCGGCACCGCGGTCCCGGTCGCGCGACGTCGCTGAGCACGACCTGACGGACCAGGTCGAACCCGCGCGCCGGTTCGCTTCGACGCACCGCGGCGAATCGCGTCTTGGAGACCGTGAGCACCAGCGGCACGTTCGGCACGTCCACGCTGGCGCGCCCTTGCGCATCCGTGAACAGCGCACCGAACTGGCTGTAGTTGCCCGGCAGGCCGACGCACACCGAGGCACCGGCGACCGCCTGTCCGCCCGGGTCGACCACCTCGACACCGAAACGGGCCGCCTGCGCCGCGGATGCGCAGGCGAGCCAGGTGACGAGGATGCCTGCCAGGGTGGCGAGCGGTGCGGTGCGCCGCCGCCCGGGGGCGCGGTGGGCTCGGGCGCCATGGACTCGGGCGCCCTGAAGGTCGTGAACGATCATGATGCGATCTCCTGCGAACGGCAACCGCGGGAGCGGTGCCATGGGACCGTCGTCCGGTGACCGAGCAGGTCTGGACGACAACGCAGCGCAGTGTGATCGCAGGCCGTGCGAGCCGGCTTGCGCAGGGTCACGGATCGGGAGGTTCGGGCACGGTGCGATCGGGGCGAACCGCTCTTACGAGACGTGCGTCATCGGTTTGACCGCCGGACTGCCTCCGCTCAACTGCCCCAGTGGCGCACGCGTCCGGTATCCACGTGCACGAAGCCCGATGCGCTGTAGTAGCCGACACCGCCGACCTCCAATGCCAGCGCGGCCTGCTGGAGCGCCAGGGTCTTCACGCCGGGAACGTAGATATCCGCCGCCTTGCCTTCCATGTGAAGGCTGTACTTGGCCACGCCGATGGAGCGCTTGCGCAACCGGGCGTTGGTCTGCGGCGTGCGGTACCCGGACAGGATGTGCAACGGCTCCTCGGTGCCCAGTGCCGCGTGCACCATGTACAGCTCGTCGACCAGCGCCGGATCGATCGGGATGGACTTGCCGACCCGATGATCCCGCATCAGATGCGAAATGGCGTGCAACGATTCATCGATCAGCACGCCGCGCGTGCGGTACACGATGTCCAGGTCCTCCCACGTGTGGGCATTGACCAACCGGATGGAACGGCGCTGCGGGGGCACGAGTTCACCGGGCTTCACCTCGGTCCAGCCGGCGGTCAGCAAGGCCTCGCTGGTACTCGTCGCCACCGTTTCATCGGCGAAGGCACGAGCCGGGAGCAAGGCACCGGGCACCGCGGTGGCCAGCGCGCCTGCCAGACCGCCGACAAGGCCGCCGGCAAGCCCACGGAGGGTGGCACGGCGGCCGTCCAACGACGGGTTGGATACTGGAGTCATGGATTACCTGCTGCAAACCAGGACGGCAGATCGGGAGGAAAACGCGCCATTGCCGTCGAAAAGCGCCTCAGTTTACAACAGCGCACCTGGCCAAAAAGCGATATCGCTCCTAATTCCGGCATCCTTGCCGGTCATTCATGTAGGGCTATGGCACGTCCTGGACGTACTTCACGGACAGGATCTCGTACTCGCGCAACCCGCCGGGTGTGCGAACGCCGACCTCGTCGCCCTCCTCCTTGCCGATCAGCGCCTTGGCCACCGGCGAGCTGAACGAGATGCGGCGTGTCTTGATGTCGGATTCATCGTCACCGACGATCTGATAGGTGATCTCTTCTTCCGTGTCGGCGTCGAACAGCGTGACGGTGCTGCCGAACACGACCTTGCCGTGCGCATCGATCTTGGTGACGTCGATCACCTGCGCATTGCCCAGCTTGCCCTCGATGTCCTGGATGCGACCCTCGATGAAGCCTTGCTGCTCGCGCGCCGCATGGTATTCCGCGTTCTCCTTCAGGTCTCCGTGCGCGCGCGCCTCGGCGATGTCCTCGATCACCTTGGGGCGCTGGTTCGACTTCAGGTCGTTCAGTTCGTCGCGCAGCATCTGCGCACCGCGCGTGGTCAGGGGAACCCTGCTCATGCCTACCTCGATGTGATGTGACGACCGGGCAGGCATCGCCCGGTCGGTGTGAAGGGGTCAGGAGGCGGCGGGGTGAATGTCGTCCAGTCGATAGACCGGCCCGTTCGCACGCCGCGATACCGCGGCGCAGGTCGCCGCCGCCCCGGCCAGCGTGGTGGTGTATGGAATCTTGCGACCCAGCGCCTGCTGACGAATATAGTAGGAATCGGACACCGCCTGACGTCCGTCTGTCGTATTGATGATCAGATCGATGGTGTCGTTTCTTATCAGGTCCAGGATGTGCGGCTGGCCCTGCTGCAGCTTGTTCACGCGGGTGCAGGCGATGCCGGCGGCCGTGAGCGCCGTCGCGGTGCCGTCGCTGGCCACCAGCGAGAAGCCGGCGTCGATCAGGCCACGGGCCACCTCGATGATGCCGCCCTTGTCCTGGTCGCGTACCGAGACGAACGCGCAGCCGTCGTTCGGCAGATCGACCGAGGCCCCCAGCGAGGCCTTGTAGAAGGCCTCGCCGAAGGTGCGACCGGTCCCCATCACCTCGCCGGTGGATTTCATCTCCGGCCCCAGGACCGGGTCCACGCCCGGGAACTTGGCGAACGGGAACACCGATTCCTTGACCGAAAAGAAGTCCGGCACCGGCACGTCGGTGATGCCCTGTTCGGCCAGCGACCGACCGGCCATGACGCGCGCGGCCACCCGCGCCAGGGGTACGCCGGTCGCCTTGGAGACGAACGGCACGGTGCGCGAGGCGCGCGGATTGACCTCCAGCACGTACACGGTCCAGCCCAAGGCGCTGTCGGGGTCGGCCTGCAGCGCGAACTGGGTGTTCATCAGCCCCACCACGCCCAGGCCGTGCGCCATGACGCGCACCTGCTCGCCCAGCTCGTCGATCACCGCCCGGCTCAGGCTGAACGGCGGCAGCGAGCAGGCCGAATCGCCCGAGTGCACGCCGGCCTCCTCGATGTGCTGCATCACGCCGCCGATGACGACGTCGGTGCCGTCGCAGATGGCGTCCACGTCGACCTCGATGGCATCGTTCAGGAACCGGTCGAGCAGCACCGGCGAGTCGTTGGAGACGCTGACCGCCTCGCTCATGTAGCGCGCCAGGTCCGCCTCGTCGCGACAGATTTCCATGGCCCGACCGCCGAGCACGTAGCTGGGCCTGACCACCAGCGGATAGCCGATCTCCAGCGCCAGCCGCAGGGCATCCTCCTGGGTGCGCGCGGTGCGGTTCGGCGGCTGCTTCAGGCCCAGGCGCTCGATCAGCTGCTGGAAGCGCTCGCGGTCCTCGGCCAGATCGATCGAGTCGGGGGAGGTGCCGATGATCGGTGCCCCGGCGGCGAGCAGGTCGCGCGCCAGTTTCAGCGGCGTCTGCCCGCCGTACTGCACGATGACGCCCTTCGGCTGCTCGATCGCGATGATCTCGAGCACATCTTCCAGCGTCAGCGGCTCGAAGTACAGACGGTCCGAGGTGTCGAAGTCGGTCGAGACGGTCTCGGGGTTGCAGTTGACCATGATGGTCTCGTAGCCGTCATCGCGCAGCGCCAGTGCCGCGTGCACGCAGCAGTAATCGAACTCGATGCCCTGACCGATGCGGTTGGGGCCGCCACCGAGCACCATGATCTTGTCGCGCGAGGAGGCTTGCGCCTCGCAGTACTGTTCGTAGGTGGAATACAGGTAGGCGGTCGGGGTGGCGAACTCGGCGGCGCAGGAATCGACGCGCTTGTAGACCGGGCGCACGCCCAGCGCATGCCGGTGCGAGCGCACCGCCTGATCACTGCTGTCCAGCAGCGCCGCCAGCCGTGCGTCGGCGAAGCCGTCGCGCTTCAATGCGAGCAGGGCGGAGGCATCGAGGGTGGCCAGGGCGGTGCCGGTCAATGCCTGCTCGTCGGCGACGATCTCGGCGAGCTGCCGCAGGAACCACGGGTCGATGGCGGTCAGCTCGAACACGCGCTGCTCGCTCCAGCCGGCACGGAACGCATCGGCGACGTGCCAGAGCCGGTGCTCGCGCGGCTCGCGCAGTTCGCGGGCCAGCGCCACGTCGCGCGTCTCGGCGTCGATCCCGGAGCCGGTGTCCGTGGCGGCATCGAACAGCGGGTCCAGGCCGTTGACACCGATCTCCAGCCCGCGCAGCGCCTTCTGCAAGGACTCCTTGAAGGTGCGACCGATGGCCATGACCTCTCCCACCGACTTCATCTGGGTGGTCAGGCGGTTGTCGGCGCGGGGGAACTTCTCGAACGTGAATCGCGGCACCTTGGTGACCACGTAGTCGAGTGTCGGCTCGAAGGAGGCGGGCGTGGCGCCGCCGGTGATCTCGTTGTCCAGCTCGTCCAGCGTGAAGCCGACGGCGAGCTTGGCGGCGATGCGCGCGATCGGAAAGCCGGTCGCCTTCGACGCCAGCGCCGAGCTTCTGGACACGCGCGGATTCATCTCGATGATGATCATCGCGCCATCCTCGGGATTGATCGCGAACTGCACGTTCGAGCCACCGGTGTCGACCCCGATCTTCCTGAGCACCGCGATCGAGGCATCGCGCATGATCTGGAACTCCTTGTCGGTCAGGGTCTGCGCCGGTGCCACGGTGATCGAGTCCCCGGTGTGCACCCCGACCGGATCCAGGTTCTCGATCGTGCACACGATGATCACGTTGTCGGCATTGTCGCGCACCACCTCGGTCTCGAACTCCTTCCAGCCGAGCACCGAGGTCTCGATCTGGATCTCCGAGGTGCGCGAGAGGTCGAGCCCGCGGGCCGCGATCGCCTCGAACTCCTCGCGGTTGTAGGCGATGCCGCCACCCGAGCCGCCCATCGTGAAGCTGGGGCGGATGATGCACGGGTAGCCGATGAGCTCCAGCCCGGCGAACGCCTCGTCCATGTCGTGCGCGATGGCGGCGTTCGGGGTGGCCAGCCCGATGTCGTCCATCGCCTTGCGGAACCGGTCGCGATCCTCGGCCATGTCGATCGCATCGGGACGCGCACCGATCATCTCCACGCCGTACTTCTCCAGCACGCCCTCGCGATCCAGATCGAGCGCGCAGTTCAGCGCGGTCTGCCCGCCCATGGTGGGCAGCAGCGCCTGCGGCCGCTCGCGCTCGATGATGCGCTCGACCACCCGCCAGTCGATCGGCTCGATGTAGATGGCGTCGGCCATGGCCGGGTCGGTCATGATGGTGGCAGGGTTGGAGTTCACCAGGATGACCCGGTAGCCTTCCTCCTTGAGCGCCTTGCACGCCTGCGCACCGGAGTAGTCGAACTCGCAGGCCTGCCCGATCACGATCGGACCGGCGCCGATGATCAGGACGCTGTCGAAGTCTTCGCGTTTCGGCATCGGCTCAGTCCTGCGGGTTCGAACGGTGCGCCTGCACCATGCTCATGAAATGATCGAACAGCCCGACCACGTCGTGCGGACCGGGACTGGCCTCGGGGTGACCCTGAAACCCGAACGCGGGCACGTCCAGCCGGCGAACGCCCTGCAAGGATCCGTCGAACAGCGACAGGTGGGTGATCGCCATGTCGTTGCCCAGCGTGTCCGCATCCACCGCGAAGCCGTGGTTCTGGCTGGAGATCATCACCCGTCCGGTGGCGCAGTCCTGCACCGGGTGGTTGGCGCCGTGATGGCCGAACTTCATCTTCACGGTGCGCGCCTTCGAGGCGAGTGCCAGCAGTTGATGCCCCAGGCAGATGCCGAAGGTCGGCAAGCCGGCATCGACCAGGTCGGCGATCGCGGTGATGGCGTAGGTGCACGGCTCCGGGTCGCCCGGTCCGTTGCTCAGGAACAGCCCGTCGGGCGCCAGCGCGCGGATGTCGGCAGCGCTCGTCTGCGCCGGCACCACGGTGATCCGACAGCCCCGATCGACCAGCAATCGAAGGATGTTGCGCTTGACCCCGAAATCCATCGCGACGATGTGCGGCGCCTGCGCGCCGGCCTCGACCGTGGCCGGCGGGGCACCATCGTCACCCAGCGACCAGCTGCCCTGCGTCCACGCGTACGACTCGGTGCAGGACACCTCTTTTGCCAGGTCCAAGCCGGCCAGGCCCGGAAACGCCTCGGCCGCGCCGCGCGCCGCGTTGGCGTCGATGCCGTCGCCCGCCATGATGCAACCGGGCTGCGCCCCGTGCTGGCGCAGGTGGCGCGTGAGCGCACGCGTGTCCACGCCGGCGATCGCCACCGCCTTCTGCGCCGACAGGAAAGCCTGCAGTGAACCGGTGGCACGAAAGTTCGAATGCCGGGACGGCACATCGCGAACCACCAGTCCGGTGGCGTGCATGCGCGCCGACTCGTGATCGATCGGCGTGGTGCCGGTGTTGCCGATGTGAGGGTAGGTCAGCGTGACGATCTGCTGAGCGTACGAAGGATCGGTCAGGATCTCCTCGTACCCCGTCATGGCGGTGTTGAAGACGACTTCACCGACGGTCATGCCGTCGATGCCGATGGCGATACCGTCGAAGACGGCGCCGTCGGCGAGTGCGAGCAAGGCGGGTCGTGACACGCGGGCAGGAAACCGGTAGCTGGAGGGGGTGCTCACCTCCCCGGGATAACGCGGTGCGCCGTCAACCGTCGAGCACCCGAATGCTACGCGGGGGGAATGGAACTGTCCAGCCGGACGAAGCGGCCTGTCATGCAGCTTTCCAGCCGCCCCCACGTCACAAGACTTTTTCCAAGCACGCCGCTCGGTCGAGCCGTGCCACAAGGCTCAGTCACGCACGTAGGTCGTGAGCGTCTCCGCCTCCTGCCGCACCAGCTCGCCCCGCCCCACCAGGTGATCGGCATGCGCCAGCGCCTCGCCCAGCGCAAAGCTCATCTGCTGGGCATCCATGCGCCGGCCGAACAGCACACCGAACAGATCGGCGGCGGTGCGCGGTTCGTCACAGGCATCGCGCACCGCGCCCAGGCGTTCCTCGTGGTGTTCGACCAGTGCGTCCAGGCGCTCGTGCAAGCCGCGGAACGGCACACCGTGCGAGGGCAGCACCAGCGTCTCGGCCGGCAGCGCGCGCAGCGCCTCCAGCGATTCGAGAAAGCGCGCCAGCGGATCCGGCTCGTCCAGCCCGAACGGCGAGGCCAGCCCCGGACCCGGTGACGGACCTGCACTGACGTTCGGCGAAATGGATGGCAGCACCTGATCGGCACCGATCAGCAGGCCCGCCTCGGCATCGTGCAGCATCAGCATGGCCGGTGCGTGACCCCGACCGATCAGGACCTGCCAGCGGCGCCCGCCCAGCGTGACGGTGTCGCCCTCGACCAGCCACTCGAATTCGTCCAGCGGCGCGGTACCGGACACCAGCGTGCGGTAGCCGTTGCCGAACCGTCGAGCGCCCTCGATGACTTCCAGGGACAGCCCGTGACGGGCGTACCAGGCCGCGTACAGCTCACCGTAGGCCTCGTCCGGCATCGCGTGAATGGTGCTCGCCAGGCGCATCTCGATCTCGCTGCCGATCAGCCGCACCCCGCGCGCGGCGTACTCGCCGGCACAGCCGGCATGATCGGGATGGAAGTGGGTGACCAGCAGCGTGTCCGGGTCCGTGCCGGTAGCCTGCTGCCAGTGTCCGCGCGTGACCTGGCTGGCGATGCCGGTGTCGATCTGCACCGTGGGGCCCGATTCGTCCTGCAACCACCAGCAATTCACGTGATCGAGTCGGAACGGCAACGGCTGGCGCACCCAGTCGATGCCCGGAGCGAGGCACAGGCGCTCGCCGGGCGCCGGCGGTTCGGTCCAGGGAAACTCCAGCGCCATGCTCAGACGTCCGCCAGGTCGCCCTTGGATTCGAGCCAGCGCTTTCTGTCGGGGGCGCGCTTCTTGGCCAGCATCATGTCCATCATCGTGTGAGTGTCGTCGCCGCTCTCGATCGTCAGGCGCACCAGGCGTCGGGTGTCGGGCGCCACCGAGGTCTCGCGCAGCTGCAAGGGATTCATTTCGCCCAGACCCTTGAAGCGTGTCACCGACACCTTGCCCTTCTTCTTCTCGGTGTCGATTCTATCCATGATCGCCTGACGCTCGGCCTCGTCGACCGCGTAGAACACCTCCTTGCCCACGTCCACCCGGTACAGCGGCGGCATGGCCACGTACACGTGCCCCGCCTCGACCAGCGCCCGGAAGTGGCGTACGAACAACGCGCACAGCAACGTGGCGATGTGCGCACCGTCCGAGTCGGCGTCGGCCAGGATGCACACCTTGCCGTAGCGCAGCTTGTCCAGATCGGTGGAGCCGGGCTCGATGCCGATCGCCACCGAGATGTCGTGCACCTCCTGGGAACCCAGGATCTGGTCGACCTCGGCCTCCCAGGTGTTCAGGATCTTGCCGCGCAGCGGCATGATGGCCTGGAACTCGCGGTCCCGGGCCTGCTTGGCCGAACCGCCGGCCGAGTCCCCTTCTACCAGGAACAGCTCGGTGCGCGCCAGGTCGGTGGAGGCGCAGTCGGCCAGCTTGCCCGGCAGCGCCGGTCCTGCCGACACCTTCTTTCTCACCACCTTTTTGCCGCTGCGCGCGCGCGCCTGCGCGCTGGCGATGACCATCTGCGCCAGCTGGTCACCGGTCTCGGGATGCTGGTTGAGCCACTGCGCGGTGTGGTCCTTGACCAGTCCGGTCACGTACGCGGCGCATTCGCGCGAGGACAATCGCTCCTTGGTCTGCCCGGAGAACTGCGGATCCTTCAGCTTGACCGAGAGCACGTAGCAGACCCGCTCCCAGACATCCTCCGGGGTGATCTTCACGCCGCGTGGCAGCAGGTTGCGAAAGTCGCAGAAATCGCGGATGGCGTCGGTCAATCCGGTGCGCAGCCCGTTGACGTGCGTGCCGCCCTGCGCGGTCGGCACCAGGTTGACGTAACTCTCCTGCACCGCATCGCCACCCTCGGGCAACCAGGCCACCGCCCATTCGGCCGTCTCGCCGGCCGATGCCAGGCTGGCCGACAGCACCTCGGCCGGCAGCCGCTCGAAGCCCTCGATGGCGGCCGTCAGGTAGTCGACCAGACCGTCCTGGTAGCACCAGTCGTCGCTGTCGCCACTGTTCTCGTCCTGAAACCTGACCCGCAACCCCGGGCAAAGCACCGCCTTGGCGCGCAGCAGGTGGCGCAGCCGCGGCACCGAGTAGTTGGGCGAGTCGAAGTACTTCCGGTCCGGCCAGAAGCGGATGGTCGTGCCGGTATTGCGCTTGCCCACGGTGCCGACCGGCGAAAGCTTCTCGGCCACCTCGCCACCGGCAAAGCCTGCCGCGTACTCCTGTCCGCCGCGGCGGATCGACACCTGCAGCTTCTTGGACAAGGCATTCACCACCGACACACCGACCCCGTGCAGACCGCCGGAGAAGCGGTAGTTGTCGTTGGAGAACTTGCCGCCCGCGTGCAGCGTGGTCAGGATCACCTCCACGCCCGGCTTCTTCAGCTGCGGGTGCTGATCGACCGGCATGCCGCGTCCGTCGTCGACGACCTCCAGCGAGCCGTCCTTGAACAGCGTCACGCGGATGTCGCTGGCGTGCCCGGCCAGCGCCTCGTCGACGCTGTTGTCGATCACCTCCTGCGCCAGATGGTTCGGGCGCTGGGTGTCGGTGTACATGCCCGGCCGCTTGCGGACCGGATCGAGCCCGCTCAGGACCTCGATCGACGAGGCATCGTATTCACGGCTCATTTGGACACGACTGGATTGGCTGCCTGGGTTGGTTGAGCGGGTCGGCGCACCGATGTCGCCGAAATCGGCCGATGGTGACCGAGCGGCGAGTGTAGTGGGTTGAAAGCCGGCGGGTGAGTCGTCACATTTTCGCGCACCCCGCACAGATCACCGCTGGAGAGACGATGACCGAGTCGCCGCACATCGTGCAGCTCGACGAACGGAATTTCATGAGCGTCGTCGTGGAGGGCTCGGACGAGGTGCCGGTCCTGGTCGACTTCTGGGCCGACTGGTGCGGCCCCTGCAAGGCGCTCTCGCCGGTGCTGGAGAAACTGGCCGTCGAGTACGACGGTGCCTTCGTGCTGGCCATGCTGGACACCGAAGCGCATCCGGACATCGCCCAGCAACTGGGCATCCGCAGCATGCCGACCGTGAAGCTGTTCCGGCACCGCCAGCTGGTCGACGAGTTCGTCGGCGCCCTGCCCGAAACCGAGGTGCGACGTTTCCTGGAGACACACGTGGGCATGGCTGCCGCCGAGGAGGAGCCCGCCGAAGAGGTCGGACCGGTGGCCACGGCGATGGCGCTGCACGAGGCCGGTCGCACCGACGAGGCGCGCGCGCTGCTGCAGCAGGCGCAGGCCGCCGAGCCCGAGAACCCCGAGGTGCTGCTGGCACTGGGCCAGATCTGCGTGTCCGAAGGCGATCTGGACACCGCGGAGTCCTGCCTGAAGGCGCTGCCGGAGGCCAGTCGTGAAGCGCCGGCCGGCAGGCGGCTGGCCGGACTGCTCGGTTTGGCGCGCGACAGCGATCCCGCCGAGGATCCGAGCGCGCTGGCGCGCGCGCTCGAGGCCGATCCGGACGATGCGGCGACCCGCTACCGACTGGCGATCGCCATGGCACTGGCGGGTGACGTGCAGGGCGGCATGGATCATCTGCTGCACCTGGTGCGCACCGCGCCGGACATGAACGACGGTGCGCCACGCAGGAAGCTGCTCGCGCTGTTCGATGTGCTGGGTGACGACCCGCTGGTCGGTCAGTACCGGCGCAAGCTGTTCGCGCTGCTGCACTGAACGAGCGCGACCGGGCCGCCGCCGTTCAGCTCGGCGCGGCCTGATCAGCTCGGCGCGGCTTGGCCGCAATTCCAACAGGAGCCGAATGCGCCGCCGAGGCGCTCCTGGCACCGCGAGCAGTACCAGTCCGCCTTCGGACGGCGCCGCTCCGTCTCCCAGGCCTCGATCAAGGCGCGGGCGCGTTTCTCGTCGGCCGGCTCGAACACGCGCACGCCGATCACGTCGCTGGGCGGCAGCTCGCCTATCGCTCCGGACAAGTAATGACCGGTCACTTCGGCCTGCAGGCCGGAGGCGGCCAGCTCATCGACCACCAGTTGCGCCTCCACCAGGTTGGCCGCGCGGTACACCCGCGTCACGTCAGCGCCCGATCGGCGACGATGAACCCGTCCTCGTCGGCATGGAGCCAGTCCCCCGAAGCGATCTCGATGCCGGCGAAGCGCACCGGTTCGCCGACCTGCCCCGGCCCGCGCTTCTCGCTGCGACGCGGGTTCACGGCCAGCGCCTTCACGCCCAGACGACACGCGGCGATCTCCAGCACATCGCGCACGCATCCGTGCACGATCACCCCGGCCCAGCCATTGTCCTGTGCCAGCTCGGCCAGGTTGCCGCCCAACAGGGCGCAGCGCAGAGAGCCACCGCCGTCGACCACCAGCACGCGCCCTTCTCCCGCTTGCTGCAACGCATCGCGCACCGAGGTGTTGTCCTCGAACACGGTGACCGGCAACACCGGTCCGTGAAACGCGTGCAAGCCGCCGAAATCGCGGAAGCCGGGAGCCGCCACCCGCACCGCATCACCGTGCGCATCGCACAGGTCGGTGGTCCGCACGCTCAAGGCACCGCCTCCGTGATTTCCGCCTGCTCATCGGCTGGCTGACCGGGACGGTAGGGCAGCACCGCATCGATGGCGGTGGGCCCCTGGTCTCCGAGCGACAGCCCGTGCTCCAGCGGGCCGACACGCACCACGGCGAGCAGCTCGATCCCGTCGACCGTGGTGATCGCATCGACCACTTCGGCCGCCCCGCCCTCGCCCAGCGACTGCCCGGGGGACGGCAGCACCGACTGCCCCGTGGCGCTCGTGGCGCCCGTGGCGACGAAGCGCCGCATGTGCCGCTTCTGCTTGCCCAGGTAGTGCATGCGGGCCACGATCTCCTGACCGGGATAGCAGCCCTTCTTGAAGCTGAGCCCGTCGATCTCCCTGAAATTGACCATCTGCGGCACGAACGACTCCACCGTGCCGGTGCGCACCGACGGCAGACCGGCGCGGATGTCGCCCAGGCGCCACGCCTGTTCGCCATCGGGAAGATCCGCCGCCGCCCGCGGCGCCAGCACCCCCAGCAGGCGGTGCCCCTGGACCGGATCGTCGTGCCAGCGAAGCAGCGAGGCATCCCCGTCATCGGTCGCCTCCAGCACCGCCTCGGGGCGGGTCGGCAAGCCGTCCGGCGCCGAGGCGTCACCGATCAGGCCGACCACCGCCACGTCGTCCCGCACCCGCAGCGTCACCGCTGAACGCATGACGAACATGCCGAGCCGCTTGGCGAACGCCTCGGCCACGGTGGCCTCCGGCAGGATCAGCCGGAACCCGTCCGGGCGGCGCTGCAACACGAAGGAGGCGAGCAGCCGGCCCTTGGGCGTGCAGTAGCCGTTGATCTGCGCACGACCGGGCTGCAGGGCCGCCACATCGTTGCAGAGCTGGCCCTGCAGGAAGGGGGCGGCATCCGCCCCCTCGACGTCGATGACCCGATGGGCGCTCAGGTGGAATCGGCCGGTGACGGGATCGGCTGGGGGAGTCGGTCGAGGGAGTTCTGACACGGGCGGGTTCATCGCTAAGGCTCTGATATCATTGTCCGCCCGGTCGACGCCCGGGCGCAAGCGTGCCGACAGCCCGGCGGACCGTCTGGTAGACATGACAAGGCGAGAGGCTGCCGACGGCGCTCTCGCGTACGAAACTTGCGATACCGTCGTCGTGATACCCGCAAGCGGTGAATTCCAGTGAATCTTCCAGACCAGCCTGCCGATCAGTGCCCCGAGAAGGTCTCCGAGAGACCTGCCGAGGGGGATAGCGGCCACGGCGATGCTCGCCCGGACGATCGTCCGGACGACCTGAACGACACGCGGACCCCGTCGCTGCCACCCGAAATCGGGGGCCAGAAGGGCCCGGAACCCACCCGCTACGGCGATTGGGAGAAAGGCGGACGTTGCACCGATTTCTGACAGCGCTTCAGCACCTCCACGATCCTCCCCACGAACACCCATCAACGGATACCTGCCCATGGCGACGGCCCGGACCGACAAGCGGCCCCTCTCACCGCACCTGCAGCACTACAAGCTGCCCCTGACGGCGTGGCTGTCGATCAGCCACCGTGCCACCGGCATCGCCAACAGCGTCGCCATCATGCTGCTGGTGATCCTGATCGCCTCGGCTGCCGGCACCCCCGGGGGCTACGACATGGTGGCCGGCATCGTGGACAGCTGGTTCGGCAAGCTGGTGCTGTTCGGCTTCACGCTGACGCTGTACTACCACCTGTGCAACGGCATCCGTCACCTGTTCTGGGACGTCGGCTACGGCTTCAAGCTGCAGACCGCGCGCACCTCGGCCTTCGTCTGCCTGGCGTCCGCCGCCGCCCTGTCGATCATCACCTGGCTGGTGGCGGCGGCATCGTGAGCCATCAACGCACCCCGCTGAAGCAGGTCAAGGGCCTGGGTTCGGCGAAGGAAGGCACCTCGCACTTCTGGTCGCAGCGCCTGAGCGCGATCGCGCTGGTGCCGCTGATCCTGTGGTTGTGCTTCTCGATCGCCTCCTTGCCCGGCATGGACTACGTCACGCTGCGCGAGTGGTTGTCGCACCCGTTCACCGCCATCATGATGATCCTGCTGATCGTGGCCGGCTTCTTCCACGCCCGCCTGGGACTGCAGGAGGTCGCCATCGACTACATACACGGCGACGCCAGCCGCACGATCGCCTTCGTGGCCATCACCTTCCTGGCGGCGATCCTGGCGGTCACCGGTGTGTTCTCGGTGATGCGCATCGCGTTCGCCGGCTGAACGGCCAGGCACTTTAACGTCCGTTCGCTCACTCCGGCTCGTCGATCGCTGATCGCCGCGGGCCGGTGCCGCGTACCAACGGACACGGACCGACACGTAACGACAGGACACCGCACAAAGCATGGCCAGCGCCTACAAGATCATCGATCACCAGTACGACGTCGTCATCGTCGGCGCCGGCGGTGCCGGCCTGCGAGCCACGCTCGGCATGGCCGCCCAGGGGCTGTCGACCGCCTGCGTCACCAAGGTCTTCCCGACCCGTTCGCACACCGTGGCCGCCCAGGGCGGCATGTCGGCGGCGCTGGGCAACATGGGCGAGGACCACTGGACCTGGCACATGTACGACACCATCAAGGGCTCCGACTGGCTCGGTGACCAGGACGCGATCGAATACATGTGCCGCGAGGCCATGCCGGCGGTGATCGAGCTGGAGCACTTCGGCGTGCCGTTCAGCCGTACCGAGGAGGGCAAGATCTATCAGCGCCCGTTCGGCGGCATGACCACGAAGTTCGGCGAGGGCCCGGCCGCCCAGCGTACCTGCGCCGCGGCCGATCGTACCGGGCACGCCATCTTGCACACGCTCTACCAGCAGTCGCTCAAGCACAAGGCGGAGTTCTACATCGAGCACTTCGCCACCGACCTGATCATGGTCGACGGCGAGTGCAAGGGCGTGGTCACGCTGGATCTTGCCACCGGCGAGCTGCACCGCTATCAGGCGCACCTGGTGGTGCTGGCCACCGGTGGCTGCGGTCGCACCTACTTCTCGGCCACCAGCGCGCACACCTGCACCGGTGACGGCAACGCGATGGCGCTGCGCGCCGGATTGCCCCTGCAGGACATGGAGTTCGTGCAGTTTCACCCGACCGGCATCTACGGGGCCGGCGTGCTGATCACCGAAGGGGTGCGCGGCGAAGGCGGTTACCTGACCAACAGCGAGGGCGAGCGCTTCATGGAGCGCTACGCGCCGAACGCCAAGGACCTGGCCAGCCGCGACGTGGTATCGCGTTCGATGACCATGGAGATCAATGGCGGGCGCGGCATCGGCCCGGATGCGGATCACATCCACCTGAACCTGCAGCACCTGGGTGCCGACGTGATCGAGAAGCGCCTGCCGGGCATCTCCGAGAGCGCGCGCATCTTCGCAGGCGTGGACGTCACCAAGCAGCCCATCCCGGTCATCCCCACCGTGCACTACAACATGGGCGGCATCCCGACCAACTACCACGGCGAGGTCGTCACCCTGAAGGACGGCGATCCGGACAAGGTGGTGCCGGGTCTGATGGCGATCGGGGAGGCGGCCTGCGTGTCGGTGCACGGCGCCAACCGACTCGGCTCCAACTCGCTGCTGGACATCGTGGTGTTCGGTCGGGCCGCCTCCATCCGGGCGCGCAAGCTCGTCGAGCCGGGCGCCAAGCACCGACCGCTGCCCGAATCGGCCTCCGAGCCTGCGCTGGATCACCTGGACCGGGTGCGCCACAACAAGGGCGAGACGCGGACCGCCGCGGTGCGCGATGAGATGCAGCGCACCATGCAGCAGAATGCCGCGGTGTTCCGCACCGGCGAAACGCTGCAGAAGGGCGCCGACGAGATGCGCACGACCGTCGATCGCTTCGACGACGTGAAGGTCGACGACAAGAACCTGATCTGGAACACCGATCTGGTCGAGACGCTGGAGCTGGAGAACCTGCTGGCGCAGGCCCAGACCATCGTGCACGGCGCGCTCAACCGGACCGAGAGCCGAGGTGCGCACGCGCGCGACGACTACGAGGCCCGCGATGACGGCGAGTGGATGAAGCACACCCTGGCCTGGACCGACGAGCGCGCCAACGTCACCATCGACTACCGCCCGGTGCACATGGTCACCCTCACCGACGAGGCCGAGGTCATCCCGCCCAAGAAGCGGGTCTACTGACCGCCCACCGAACACGAAAGGAGAGATTCAATGGCCGAGTTCAAGCTACCGCTCAACTCGATCGTCAAGAAGAACGGGCACGTGTTCAGTGCTCCGGAAGGCGCCACCAACGTGCGCACTTTCAAGGTGTATCGCTACGACCCGGATTCGGGAGCGAACCCGCGCGTGGACAGCTATGACATCGACCTGGACACGTGCGGACCGATGGTGCTGGACGCCATCATCCACATCAAGGACAAGGTCGATTCCACGCTGACCTTCCGTCGCAGCTGCCGCGAAGGCATCTGCGGCAGCTGCGCGATGAACATCGACGGCGGCAACGCGCTGGCCTGCACCACGGCCATCGCCGACATCGAGGGTGACATCGTCATCTATCCGTTGCCGCACCAGCCGATCATCAAGGACCTGGTCTCGGACCTGACCAACTTCTACGCCCAGTACGCCTCGGTCGAGCCGTGGCTGAAGTCCGACACGCCGGCACCGCCGGATCGCGAGCGGCTGCAGAGCCCCGAGGATCGCGAGCGCCTGGACGGCGCCTACGAGTGCATCCTGTGCGCCTGCTGCAGCACCGCCTGCCCGAGCTACTGGTGGAACCCGGAGCGTTTCCTCGGCCCCGCCGCCCTGCTCGCCTCCTACCGCTGGCTGGCCGACAGCCGCGACGATGCCACCGGCGAGCGCCTGGACGATCTGGAGGATCCGTACAAGCTGTATCGCTGCCACACCATCATGAACTGCGCCACGGTCTGCCCGAAGGGTCTGAGCCCTGCCAAGGCCATCGCCGAGACCAAGAAGATGATGGTGCAGCGCAAGCTGTGAACGAACCCGTCGTACCGCCGGACGACTCGCCGGACGAGCCGTCACCCTCCATCCTGAGCGATGTGCTCGGCGATCAGGCGGCGGTACGGCCACCGGCCGACGACGGCGCCAAGTCCCGGCTGCGCTGGCGTTGCCGACGTGGCATGCGTGAACTCGATCAGGCGATGCTCGCCTATCTGGACCATTCCTGGGACGACGCCTCGCCCGAGGAACGGGCGGTGTTCGAGGAACTGCTCGATCATCAGGAACCGGCGCTGTACGCGCTGGTCACCGGCAAGGACACGGAGGTCCGCTATCAAGCCATCATCGACAAGATCGCCCGAACGCTGGGCGGTGAGGACGCGCCCGCCCCGAGCACCTAGGGCCATCGTGGCGTTGGCGAGCGCCGCAGCGCTCGGTGCGCTTCTGCACCCGATCACGTCGGCCTGGCTGCCGCTACCGGCGCGGGTGTCGATCGGTGCGTTCATCGCGCTCGCGACGTGCACGGCCTGGCGCGAGGCGTCTCGATGCTGGCGCATCGAGCGGCGCGGCAGCTACTGGTACGTCGATGCGCTGGTACGGTCCGCGAACGGGCGGCGGGAACTACGCCGCCGCTGGATCACGGCCGGCACCCTGCGGGCCGGCGGTCACCGGTGCGGCACGCACCTGGTCCTGCCTTTCGTCGGCAGCGATGGACGGCCTCGGTCGCTGACGGTGTGGCGCGATGCACTGCCCGGCAGCCGCTTCAGCCGCCTGCACCTGGCGATGCTGGCGAGCGTACCGGCGCCGGAACCGTCGACGGGAGGGGGCGCTCGAACGGGGAAGCGGCAACGCTACGCTACACTTGGCGATCGCCGACCAGCCGAGCCTCGTTCGTGAAGCAACCGATCTACCTGGGTGTCAATGTCGATCACGTGGCCACCGTGCGCCAGGCGCGCGGCACGCGCTATCCGGATCCGGTACACGCCGCTTTGCAAGCCGAGCTGGCCGGCGCGGACGGCATCACGATGCACCTGCGCGAGGATCGTCGGCACATCCAGGACCGCGACGTCGAGCGCTTCGCCGAGTGCGTGCAGACCAAGCTGAACTTCGAGTGCGCCGCCACCGACGAGATGCGCGACATCGCGTTGCGCATCCGGCCCGCCGATGTCTGCCTGGTGCCGGAGAAGCGTGAAGAGCTGACCACCGAAGGCGGCCTGGACGTGGCCGGACAGCGGGACCTGCTGCGCGATCAGGTCGGCGCGTTCGAGGAGGCCGGTATCGCCACGTCCCTGTTCATCGATCCCGAGCAAGCCCAGATCGATGCGGCGGCAAGCGTCGGTGCGCCGGTCATCGAATTGCACACCGGACGCTATGCGGAGGCCGTGTCGACGAAATCCCGCGCGGTCGAGCTGGCCCGCATCGTGACGGCGTGCGAGCATGCTTCGCGTCTGGGACTGATCATCAACGCAGGGCATGGCCTGCATTACGACAACGTGCAGCCGATCGCCTCCATCCCGCTGATCAACGAACTCAACATCGGTCACAGCCTGATCGCCCGCGCCCTGTTCGAGGGTCTGCCCGCCGCCATCACGCGCATGAAGGCATTGATGGTCGCGGCCCGCCACGGTTGAGCGCCCGGGCGGCATCGGCGAGGGGCGCGGTGCCATGATCGTCGGCATCGGGGTCGATCTGGTCACGGTGAGCCGTATCGCGCGAATCGACGAACGATTCGCGGACCGCTTCGAGCGGCGCATCCTGACGTGCGCCGAGCTGGACGATATCGGCTCGGCGTTCGATCGCGCGCGCTTTCTGGCCAAGCGCTTCGCGATCAAGGAGGCGACGCTCAAGGCCCTGGGAACCGGGGAGCGCGCCGGCATTTTGCTCAAGGACGTCGGGCTGGCGCACGATCCGCTGGGCAAGCCGCTGCTGGACATCCAGGGTGCGGCGGCGAGGCGTTGCACCGAGCTATCGGTGCGCGCCAGTCACGTCTCGTTGAGCGACGAAGGCGACCTGATCGCCGCGTTCGTGATCCTGGAAGCCTGAGCGTGCCGGTCCGCCGTCCGGTCGCTCAGGGCGCGCGGCGCTGCCACACCCGCACGTAATCGATCGTCAGCGCCGGAGAAGCCGGTGTCGACTGGTCGGACGGGCCGGTCAGCGTGCCACCCATCGACAGGCTCAGCACCGGGTACATCGGCTGGGCGGGCAGTTCGTCCCCGATCACCCGATAGCGGGCGATCCCGTCGATGTAGTACACCAGTTCGTCGGGTGTCCAGGACACGCCCAGCGTGTGGAAGCCGTCCGCCAGCGAGGGCTCGTCGACCTGCAATCGACCGGCCGAACGTACCGCTCCGTCTGCGTCTTCGTACTGATAGTCGTGAAACGAGGTCCCGGGCCGCCCGCCGTCGTACTCGGTGATGAACACCCTCGGTCGGCGGGCGTCCAGGTCGCTGGCCAGCAGCCAGAACGACGGTCCGACGCCCTGCCCCTCGGGCAGCGCCACCCGCGCCTCCACGTAGCCGTACTGCACCTCCAGACGGGACGCTCCGGACAGGACACCGGACAGCCACGGTTGCTCGTTGGCCACCGCGCGCAGGGCCTCCGGGGTGCGCTGCGCACGAATCGTCAACGACTCGCCGTCGAGCTCGAACGGATCGACCCCGAATTCCGGATCGTTCTCGATGTCCACGTAGTACTGCTGCTCGGCGTTGATGGTCAGGTCTGGCCCCCATTCGAAGGCGGTCTTCCACAACGACAGATCGAGCGCGGGGGAGGTGAAATCGTCGGCGAACACCAGTTCGTAGTCCTCCAGGTCGATGCCCTCGACCGGCTCCTCGCCCGGTGCGAGTGCACCGGCGGGTCGGTCGACGAACATCGAGCCGGGCGAGCCGGACCCGGTGTCGGGATTGGCGGCGCCGGGTATCGGCTCGGCGTCGCAACGGCCACCCGAGCGCTCGATCTCGGCGCAGGCCAGGACCGCTTCATGGTGAGCGGGCAGATCGCTTTCGCCGCAGCCGGACAGCGACAGGGCCAGCAGCACGGTGGCGCCGCTCATCGACGCAAGGGGATGACGCATGGCGGTCTGGATAGCCTGTTCAGTAGTGGACACGGATACCGATTCCGTAGGAGTCCTGATCGCCGAGTTCGACGCGGGACATCAGGTCGATGATCTCGCTGACGTGAAAGAAGCCGCTGCCGAAGGCGATCGGATCGCCCTCGTGGAAGCTCGAGTACCCGACGCCACCCTCGAGCACGAAACGCGGGCTGACCACCAGACGCCCGCCCGCGTTGATGAACGGGCCGGCGGAGGCATCGTCGACCTCGAGTCCGGTCTGCACGTTCTCCAGCGGAAAGACGCCGTACTCGTAGCCTGCATCGATGATCAGCGTGAGCCGCTCGGCGGTCGGCGGCGTGTAGAACAGGCCCATGCCGACCAACGCTTCGGAGTAGCGATCGGCGATCGCGGCACGCGCCATGAGTCGCACGTGCTCGCGCACCGTGCCGCTGCCCTCGACCATGACGCCGCCGCCGCCGATGTCGTAGCTGAGCGGCATCAGTTGCAGGTAGGAGAATCGATCGGCGCTCTGGCGGGCCCGATGTGGCAACTGCAGTGCCGACACCGTGGCGGTCTGCGCGTAGGCTGCTTCGCCGGCGGCCTGTTCGGCCACCGCGTCGGCCGCCACCGCATCGCGGGCCGACGCTTCGGCCAGCTCACGATCGCGCTTCGCGGCATAGGAACGCACCGTGAGCACGGCCACCGAACGATCGAGCGCCGATGCGTTGCGCGCCCGCGCCTCGGCCAGCTGGCGCTCGTGCCGGTCGATCGCTCGGGCGGAGCCGAGCGGTGGTGGTTCGCCGATCCGATCGAGCGCTGGCGCTGGCGATGGTGGCATCTCGCCTCGAGCCTCGCGCCGGGCACGGGCATCGCTCAGCAACCGCTTCTGACGGATGCGCAATTCGTCGAGCGTTTCGGGCGGGGACGGAGTCGCGACAGGCTCCGGTGCCGGTGCCGCGGAATTCCCGCTGACCGGAGAAACGGGCGCGACCGGTGCAGGACGTACCACCGGGAGCGGTGTCGATCGAGCCGTCGTCGGACCGGGCCGATCGAACGCGGGATCATCGGTGCGTAGCCAGAGTTCGCCATCGAGAATGATGCGAGTGCCGGCGCGGCCCGACTCTTCGTGTCCACTGGTCGGCGCCTTGCGCCACTCGACCCCGTCGATGCTCACGATACCCGAGGTATCGGTCGCCAGGATCAACGCATCCATGCGTTCATCGGCCAGGCCGGCATCGCTCGCGATGCCGCCCAGTGCGACAAGCACCATGCCGAACAGTGTCGTGTGGGATCGCATGGTTCAGGGGCTGCGCTTCGGGCGAGCCATCGGCGCATCAGGAACCGTGCCACCTGGCGAGTTCGCCGTTCCGCGGCACACTCCGGGAAACTTCGACTTGGCGGTTCAGAGCTCGATCCGTCGTCCGATAGCGGTCCAGATGAACGTCTTCCTCCCACCGACGAGCCCCGGATGAAAAGAGCCACAGCACCTGCTGCTCCGTCGACCACGGCCGAGCCATTGCCGAGCCGCGTCGTTCAGCTGCCGGGCGATCGGAACATCCGGGCCCGAGCCACGCTCACGGTGCTCGCCAGCGCCTGCCTGGCACTCGCCGGTTGCGGCGTGGACAGCGACACGGCCCGGTCGGATTCGACGGCCAGTGCCGACACCCGAACGGAAGCGGTAGTGAACCCGGCGGTGTCGGTACCCGATCCGTCGACGAGCGACGACGGGCGATCGCTGGCCTTCGCCCTGCAGGCTGCCGCGGTGAGACAGTCGAACGAGCCTGCGCCCACGGCCGGACCGGAGCCGGTGACGGGTGCGGCCAATCCCGACCCGGTGGACGAGGCACCCGCGCCGGGAACCGTGCCGCTGGCATCGTCCGGCGGCAGTCCGCAGACCGAAGCACCCGAGCCCGAACCGACGCCTGTACCGGCCCCCGAGCCTGAGCCCGAGCCCGAGCCTGAGCCCGAGCCCGAGCCTGAGCCCGAGCCCGAGCCGACAGCCGAGGCTGAACCGGCGCCCGAGCCCGACCCGCAGTCGACAGCGGAGCCCGAACCGGAGCCCGGGCCGACGGTCGAGGCCGATCCCACGCCCGAACCCGATGCTGAGCCGGCGCCCGAACCCGAACCCGAACCCGAACCCGAAGCCGAACCCGAAGCCGAACCCG